>Ga0136601_1000694_pt1 | contig 13182 bp, 12 predicted proteins | sample AntRauMFilla2699_FD_181020 | JGI IMG/M metagenome (GOLD analysis project Ga0136601, IMG submission 181020) | Saline lake microbial communities from Rauer Islands, Antarctica - Metagenome Filla 2 #699 | ecosystem: Environmental > Aquatic > Non-marine Saline and Alkaline > Saline | place... | reverse complement strand
AAGTTTTTTCTTTGAACTTTTCGTATCAAGTGTATTAATTTTATCCAATACGAACGTGCGAATTTCATCATTCGTCATTTTTGTAATAGCAGATCCTGAAATGGGGCTGTAGGGTTTTCCAATACGTGCATACAACACACGCAAGTAATCATAAATCTCAGTCATGGTAGCAACGGTTGATCGTGGATTACGCGGTGCTGTTTTTTGATCAATTGAAATCGCTGGAGACAATCCCGTAATTTCATCAACATCCGGTTTTCCCATTTGTGATAAAAACTGACGCGCATACGCCGACAATGACTCTACATAACGACGTTGGCCCTCGGCAAAAATAGTATCAAAGGCAAGTGATGATTTCCCCGAACCTGATAATCCAGTAATAGCAACCATGGCATTACGTGGCATAGTTACATCAATATCCTTTAGATTGTGGGTTCGTGCGCCTTTTACGACAATTTCTTCTGCTCCGGCGTGGAAGGTAATTTTAGATTTTGTATTCTTTTTTGATTGAGATGGTTTTTTCTGTGACATATAGGCCTATGGTATACGAGGCTGAGTCATTAGACAAGGTCTTGACCAATTTTGTATTTTCGTGCATAGTATTTATTCGTACCTTTAAATTCATTTTAAAATAAAATGCTCATGAACACTCTACAAAATTTTTTTACTGATATTATTAACGGATTTATAGAAGGCTTTAAATCCTCGAGAAGAAAATTCTTACGTCTTCCTCCGGAAGATATTATAGAATCTGAAAAACTTGAAAAAACAGGTAAAAAAAGCCTGTTGGAGGAATGGTTTTAACATAAAAACCATTAACTTAAAAAGCCTCGGCGAAAATACGAGGTTTTTTTTATTTCTCCAACATCTTTTCCAGCGCAACAACCTCATCACGTAAAATTGCCGCTGATTCAAAGTTTAATATTTTTACCTCAGCGTTCATTTCTTTTTCTTTTTTCTTTAAAATACCATTGATTGCCTTTTCTCGTTTTTTACCTGTTAGTTTCTTTATTGCGGATAATTCAGTGTCCAAATCTAATTGCACAGCCCGACCATGATCCGTCTCCAGATGCTCCATAATATCTTTGATTTCTTTTTTGATGGTAATCGGTGTGATGCCGTGTTTTTTATTATACGCAAGCTGTTTATCACGCCGTCGCTGTGTTTCTTCAATAGCACGCTCCATCGAGCCGGTAATTCGGTCAGCATACAAAATCACGCGCCCATCAACATTACGCGCGGCACGCCCAATGGTTTGAATTAATGAGGTATCACTGCGTAGGAAGCCTTCTTTGTCCGCATCTAAAATACCGATGAATGACACCTCGGGCATATCGAGCCCTTCACGTAGTAAGTTTACCCCAACCAGACAATCAAACTCTCCTCGGCGGAATTGTGAAATTATTTTCACACGGTCAATGGTTTTGATTTCACTGTGCAAGTATTCAGCATTGATATTTTTTTCTTTTAGATATTCAGATAGATCCTCTGCCATTTTCTTAGTCAGCGTTGTAACTAATACACGACCACCTTTTTCAACCTCTTTGATTGCTTCGCTGATGAAGTCTTGAACCTGTCCGGGGTAACCCGCTGAAGCAACATCCAAGCCACTGTCATTCCCGTGTAGGCGGGAATCTTGTTCTGGATCCCCTTGCTCTCCTGATACAGGAGAGCTGTCGACGTCAGGAGACTGAGGGGTATTTTCAGCATCTTTTATACCCTTCCGCCCTTCGGGCACCTCCCCTATATTAGGGAAGGATGACGCCTCTGGTGTAATAGGTCGAACCTCAACCACAGGATCAATTAATCCAGTAGGACGAATAATCTGTTCAACAATTTGTGCGCTTTCTTCGCGCTCGTATTCTTTGGGTGTTGCTGACACATATATTTGTTGCCCTACCCGTTCCTCAAATTCTGAGAACTCGAGCGGTCGGTTATCAATCGCACTAGGTAAACGGAATCCAAATTCAACAAGGTTTTTCTTGCGTGCACGATCACCAGCTAACATACCGCGCAGCTGAGGAATCGTTACGTGTGATTCGTCAATTACCGTGAGAAATTCAGGGTGCCCTTTTTCGTCTCTGGGAAAATATGACAACAGCGTATCTGGAGCCTCGCCAGCCTTGCGCCCTGCCATATGACGTGAGTAGTTCTCAATACCGTTTGTGTATCCCATCTCGCGGATCATCGCAAGGTCATATCGCGTGCGGCGTTTGATACGTTCTAGCTCAAGTAATTTGCCCTGTCGTTCTAATTTTTTCACATGCCCTACCAGTTCTGCTTCAATATCTGTGATTGCACGCTCGCGGTCTTCTTCGGCGGTAACAAAGTGCTTTGCTGGGAATAGAAAAACCGAATCTTCTTCTCCTAGTAATTCTGATGTTACAGGGTCAATGCGCCGAATACGCTGAATAGAGGAACCTAAAAATTCTATGCGCAACAATGTTTTCTCTGCTACTGACATAACCTCAACAGCATTTCCCATAGCACGAAATTTCCCTGAATTCACATCTGCATTGGTGCGTTCGTAATACACATCGATTAGTGTTCGTATAAAATCTGTTCGTGATATCGTATCTCCTACACTAATACGAATATTTTTCTTTTCATATTCTGCAGGAGAACCTAATCCATAAATACAGGATACCGAGGCTACAATAATCACGTCATCACGTGTTAATAATGCTTGTGTTGAGGCGTGACGCAGTCGATCAATTTCTTCGTTGATGCTGGCGTCTTTTTCAATATAGGTATCGGTCGTAGGAATGTACGCCTCTGGCTGGTAGTAGTCATAATAGGATACAAAATAGTGTACGGCATTATTTGGAAAAAATGCTTTGAACTCTTGGGCTAACTGTGCGGCAAGCGTTTTGTTATGTGCAATAACAAGCGTTGGTTTTTTAACCTCATCAATCACGTTAGCAATAGTGAAAGTTTTTCCTGTTCCTGTTGCCCCCAATAATGTTTGTTTATTGTGCCCAGCACGAAGACCTCCAATCAATTGCTTGATGGCCTTGGGCTGGTCACCTGCTGGCTGGTATTCGGATTCTAGTTTAAATAACATATTTTTGAGTATATCACACTACCCTATTTCATTTCTCAATTCATCTACTAAATGAATCACATGATATAGATTATGTACGGTTGCTAATGTTCCTGCGAGCATTTCTTTGGCTTTGAATAAATGATGCAAATAGGCACGCGTGTAATGTTGACAGGTATAGCAACCACAACCATCTTCAACTGGTGTAAAGTCCGTTTTAAATCGTGCATTAAAAATATTTAATCGCCCGCCTCGCGTCGACGAGTCTTTGCGAGTCGAGGCGGGATCATCAGTTACATACAATGACCCATTACGAGCATTACGTGTTGGCGCAACACAATCAAATAAATCACATCCAGCTGCAATTGCCATACGCAGATCATCTGGCTCTCCTATCCCTAATAGATGACGAGGTTTTTCCTCGGGCAGTGTCTCATTTACCCAACGAACCGCAGTACCCATGTCATCTTTGTTAAAACTTCCGCCAATACCAAAACCATCAAATTGCTCACCTGTGTCGAGCGTCATATCTGCCAATACTTGTGCTGATTCTTTACGCAATTCTTCATGACGCCCACCTTGTACTACACCAAATAATGCCTGTTTGTTATCCGGGTCAAGTTTTACATGTTCCTCTAAACTACGGCGGGCCCAGCGATGCGTACGATCCATGGCTTCACGTTGATATTCGATTGGTGCAACCGGGCTTGTGCATTCATCAAATGCAAAAATCATATCTGCACCAAGATTCCACTGCACATTCATAGAAGATTCTGGCGTAAATCGATGTGTTGAACCATTAAGGTGTGAACGGAAGGTTACGCCATCTTCGTCGATAGTTGCCAATTTTCCTTTATTACCCGTACCTCCGTCCATGACTTTCTTACTAACTTCCGCATCACCTTTGGCGACCTTGCTTACCTTGCTACCAAATGCAGCTCCTAGAGAAAAGACCTGAAAGCCTCCGCTGTCGGTCATAGTTGGCCCGCCTCGCGTCGACGAGTCTTTGCGAGTCGAGGCGGGCCCATTCCAGTTCATAAATCGTGCAAGCCCTCCGCCTGTGGCAACAATATCATCACCAGGTTGTAAATACAAATGATACGTATTAGCCAATACTACCTGTGCACCAAGAGACGCCACCATTTCTGGTGTCATAGCCTTTACCGCGGCCTTGGTTCCTACGGTTACAAATGCTGGTGTCTCAATTACACCATGAGGTGTTGTAATGCGCCCACGTCGTGCCAGGCTATCTGATGATTTTTTTAGTATTTCAAAATTAAAATGACTCATATGTTATTTTATATATACCCACTCGATATGTTGCACGTTGAGAGGATTACGCACGTATACACTTTGAAATGGCTCACGTTCATCCGAGTCTACTTCTCCAACGACGCCAATAATATCGCCCGTGGCAACATGTAAAACATGGTATCCCTCTTTTATTTCTAATGCTTGTGGTAACTCTACAATCATACTACCACCTCCGTGGCCAACGGACTCACCTACAATGTCAGCTTCAATAATGCGAACCGTGCTTTCTACGCCTGATGTGCTTAATAACTCAACCACTGCTGTTTGTTTGGTTGTATCAACAATGCGTCCAATAATAACAGCACCGCCCGCATATACATGCTGTCCTACCTCAACACCATCGCTTTGCCCTTGGTCAATAATTATCGTATCGTAGCGACTATGCGGAGGATATGAGATTACACGAGCTGTATGTGTATTACCTGTATCTGCTACATACCCCAGCTGTTCATATAATGCATCGCGCTCTCGACGAATAACAAGGCTCTCCCATGCTTGTAATTTATAAAATCGCACTTCTTCTTCCAGTTTCTGATTTCGTTCAATAATATGAGATTTTGATTGTGTTAATAGATTACTCGTTTGCTCTAATTGTGAATCCGCAAAACTGCGTGACGACCACAAACCTGACCCTATTCGATGCATCAACGTATTGACGCGATGTGGAATTGGTGTCAGAAACATAACAACCAACACCAGCGCAATACCTGCACCAATTAAACTATATTGCACCCATGGGTTATTTCTATCGCGGTGGTAAGTCATCGTCTTCTCCAATTAATACTTCTCTGTAGGTTGGTAAATCTTCGAGAACAACACCCGCACCACGTGCCACCGCAGACAAAGGGTCATCTGCAATAGTCACAGGAATATTCAATTCTTCACGCAGCAAGGCATCAAGACCTTGTATTAAAGCACCTCCGCCAGTCACATATACACCACGGCGCATAATATCAGAAAGAATCTCAGGTGGCGTTAACTCGATAACCTCTTTTGCACCTTCAACTAATTGTGCAATCGATTCAGCAAGTGCCTCGCGTACGTCTGTATCAGTAATCACAATTTCGCGCGGTAGCCCACTGACTAAATCACGTCCTTTGATTTCAATTTCAGCGACCTCGTCGAGCTCAATTGCAGAACCAAGTTTTATTTTAATAGTTTCGGCCGTTTTTTCACCAATCAATATTTTAAATTCATTACGAATGTAATTCATCAAATCACTATTTAATTTATCTCCAGCAACGCGAAGATTTTTTGATTGCACTACACCAGCAAGCGAGATAACCGCAATATCCGTAGTACCGCCACCAATATCCATAACCATTGAGCCAACAGGGTCATTAACCGGCAATCGAATGCCAATTGCCGCAGCCATGGGCTCTTCTATTATAAATACTTCGCGAGCACCAGCTGATTTTGCTGCGTCATAGACGGCACGAATTTCTACGTTAGTAATACCAGACGGTACACCAACAACCACACGAGGTCGTAGGATTTTACGCGCGGCCCCTTCGGCTTTATTAATCAAATACGCAAGCATCTCCTCGGTAACTTCAAAGTCTGAAATGACACCGTCAACCAATGGTCGTATAGCTTGGATATGCCCTGGTGTTCGTCCGAGCATTCGCTTTGCCTCTGCTCCAACAGCCACAATACGCCCCGTTTTTTTATTCAGCGCGACAATTGACGGTTCATTAATTACGATACCGTGACCACGAACATATACCAGCGTATTAGCTGTTCCAAGGTCAATGCCTATGTCATTACTGAATCTATTATAGATTTTCTCTAGAAACGTCATATATCAAGCATAGTACACAATTCCGCAGTGCTCGCAACCTCGACATCATCACTATTTCGTTTCTTTATCTCATACCCACCTACTTCGAGTGATTTTTCAGAAGCCACTATGCGATACGGAATTCCTATTAAATCAGCATCAGCGAATTTTACTCCTGGTCGCATATCACGATCATCGAATAAAACTTCTACGCCTTTTTCTGTTAATTCATTATAAAGCTTTTCTGCTTCATCATTTTTTCCGAGACTGAGAAGGTGTACCCGGAATGGTGCAATTGATTCTGGCCAAATGAGACCATTATTATCTGACATCATTTCTGCAATTACCCCCATGACACGAGTAATACCAATTCCATAAGAACCTAAATGTACGGGAACTTTTTGATCATTTTCATCAGTAAAATACAAATCCATTTCTTCACATTTTGATGTACCAAAGTTAAAGATATTTCCCACTTCTGCGGTTACTACTTCTTCAAGCTCGTCACGCGTAACCTGTAATCCAACAAGTGTGTCATCATTCATGACCTCAGCATTGATAGCGATATCTTTCTCGCGGTTAATGAATATTGTGTCTTCTCCGGTCTCGCAAATAGTTTGGAATTCATGACTAAATTCTGTAAAAGCACCTCCTGCAGCGAATGTCACAAATGTTTCATCTCCTATACCAAGACGCTTGAACACCTTCATATAAGCATCTATCGTTTTATTATAAAAATCATCATGCTGTTGCGCATCTGCCGAAAATGAATACATGTCTTTCATAATAAATTCACGACCACGCATAAGCCCGCTTTTTGCGCGAAGCTCATTTCTCATTTTTACCTGAAATTGATACATATATGCAGGCAAATCTCTGAAGCTCGCAATATGTGATTTCATCATTTCTGTAATAGGCTCTTCGTGAGACCAACCAAATCCGACCTGCCCACCAGCGTGAAGCTCTGATTTGAACCACACATCAACCAGTTCATCACTCCACCGATTCGTCGGTGTCCATATATTTTTATTCTGCAGCGAAGACATAATTAATTCTTGCCCACCAACCGCATTCATTTCTTCGCGTACTATTTGTTTTATATTATTAACCACGCGAAGTCCTAAAGGTAGCAAATCATATACCCCTGCCATTTCTTTGTGTACAAATCCTGCGCGGATTAATAATTGCGCATTTTTGGAAACTTCATCTGATGGAGTTTCTTTGCGTGTTTTTGTAAATAGTTGAGATTGTTTCATAAGGTTAGCATTTAGCAACTAGCTTTTTGCAGCTAGCAGAAATTAGAAGTAATATAGCCATAATACTGGAAAATAAGGGTTTTGGCAAAGGTAATTACTTTACAAAAAACATTTTTCTGCTATAGTAGTGAACGTATCTGTGCCTCTCACCCATATCTGGGTAAGGGGTAGTCGCAGGACAGAACGGGTACCACAATATAATTAGCTTTTAGGATCTAGGCACTAGGCTCTAGACAATAAAAATTATTTTTGTGGGACTCGTAATTATTACGAGTTTTTTATTTTATATAACGCTCCCTCATAGCTAGGTTCTAGCTATAAGAAGCACACACATCATGAGTACACGCGTACAAGAATTATTTGATCGTGGTGCACAATTCGGGTACTCAAAAACCCGTCGTCACCCATCAACGATCCCCTATATCTACACATCAAAGAATCGTGGAGATATAATCAACCTAGAAAAAACAGTCGAACAATTAGAAGCTGCAGAAGAATATATGAAAGGACTTGCCGCTCAAGGTAAGACTATTCTTTTTGTTGGAACTAAACCAGAAATTCGCGATATTGTTGTTAACGTTGCTGACGCCTTGAACATGCCTTATGTTGACGAACGATGGATCGGTGGAACACTTACAAACTTTAAAGAAATCCGTAAACGAACGGATCGTTTAATGGATCTTGAATACAAAAAAGAACATAATGAATTAGTGTTCCAAACTAAAAAAGAGGGGTTGATGATTGAACGAGAAATTATAAAGCTGAAAAAGAATTTTGGTGGAATTACTTCTCTCAAAGGAATGCCTGATGCTATCGTATTAGTTGACTCATTACACGAAGACATCGCAACGAAAGAAGCAACCGTTCTTGGTATTCCATTAGTCGCTATTACAAATACTGACTGTAATATTAACCCTATCGCCTACCCTGTTGTTGCTAACGACGCAACGCGACCTAGTGTTGAGTATACGGTGCACGCTTTGCGTGACGCCTACTCAAGCGGAAAATAAAACGGTATACTACATCTTAATTATTCACTAATACTACCTATAACCTATTATGGCTATCACAACTGACGATATAAAAAAATTACGTGACGAAACAGGAGTGTCGGTTATGCAATGTAAAAAGGCTCTTGAAGAAGCAGAGGGTGACATGGAAAAAGCGCGCATTATTATGCGCAAGCAATCTTCAAAAGCAGCGAGCAAAAAAGCTGACCGCGAATTAGGAGCAGGTGTTGTTCGATCATACATTCATAGTGATAATTCAATCGGCGTACTCATTGAATTGAATTGTGAAACTGATTTCGTTGCTCAAAACGAGGAATTCACAAATCTTGCTAATGACATTGCTATGCATATCGCCGCAATGAATCCAGCATACGTTCGTCCCGACGAAGTTACAGACGCTGAACGAGAAAAAGTTACAGCAATCATGCAAGGCGAAGTTGCAGAAATGGATAAACCAGAAGACATCAAAGAGAAAATTGTTGCTGGAAAAGTAGATGACTACTTTGGTGAAAAAGTACTATTGGAACAATCATTTGTAAAAAACCCAGATCTTACTATTGGGAAGCTTGTCGAAGAAGCTATTCAAAAAATCGGTGAGAAAATTGAAATTGCACGATTTGTGCGCTACACTGTACTTGGTGCATAATCACCTTATTCTATGATTTTTATTTACATATTTATTGGTTTCTCTATTGTACTGGCGTTGTTTTTATCTGTTATTACATACAAAAAAACACGCTTGGTATCTACAATTCCACGTTTGCATTACACGCAAAAATGGTTTAGTATAGACCTCGTTGTTGTAACGGTGGATGCACATTCATTTGTGCGTCGAACATCACGACCTGTGATGCGCACGTTACTACACGGCGTACTGAGATCTTACCTAGTATTTGCAAATACACTACGGTCATGGTTACGACATCACATCCGGAAACTATTCACATACTATTCGGAAGAGCATGATCGACTATACAAACGACCTGCATCAGACTTCTTAGCCGAGATGCATGCTCACAAAGACAAGATAAAAAAACGAGATACTACCTAAGTATCTCGTAACGCCAGAGTAGCTCAGTTGGTAGAGCACCCGCCTTGTAAGCGGACGGTCAGCAGTTCGAATCTGCTCTCTGGCTCATACAACAGTTAAGCCCTGATGCAAAAGCATTGGGTTTTTACTGTAGTACGCCAGAAGGTGATTCGAACCGAGGGCGCGCAAGGCCCGCGAAGCGGAGCGCCCGAGTGGATGTCAAGGGAGTGAGATCACAGCAAGCGCCGTGCGTGTAGTGAGACCCACGAGAGTGACCGAATCTGCTCTCTGGCTCATATGAAAAAACCGGCATCGCCGGTTTTTTATATTACTGCTCCACAACTTCCTCATTCTCGACGGTGTCATCATCGACAGAGTCTTCCTCTTTTTCTACTGGAGTCTCTACGTATCCTTCATCTTGTAAAAGAGTTTCTAATTCGCTGGACGTAAAGAAACCTTCATACATCGTATCGTTAATAATCAGTACGGGCATATCACCTTCTTGCAAGGCATGTATAGACGCCAATGTACGCACCGCTGAAAGCTGAATATTAATATCAAAACTATATACACGGAGTTCTGAATATAATTTTTGAATGGCATTTAATACATAGCCTTGTCGCTCACATTCAGCACACTGATCTTTATAAAAAAACAGTATAGTTGTAGTATCGGTTTCACATTTACTACCAAGTTGTTTTGTAAGCAAATAATCTTTTATTTGCAAGAGTGAATAGTAGCGTTTTACTTGTTGGACTTCAGGGTCACGTGCACCGCGTTCTCGCTCCATACTAGCTACTCGAGAACCGAACAGTCCTAGTTCTTCTGAGAGAATAGGATCATCTCCATCGATAAGATGATCACATGACGTCTGCTCGAGTAATGCAAAACGAGTCTCTGAAGATAAAATATCCGTTGTTACACTGTCTTGTAGACTACGCACGGTGGCAATTTTGCGATTACTTACTGTATTACTAAAATAAATCGCTACTAAAAAAATACCCAATGTTATGAGAAATACAATAATATACTTTTTCCAGTCATGATGTGTGTGTTCTAGAGACATAAATTATTTCCAACGCGATTGTTTAGTGCGAACCGCATCCGCCATAGATTTCATAATAAATAAGGGTGCAACTGTTGCGGTAAGAATAATAAACAGGATAACATCTTTTATACTTGCTAAACGTTGCCTCCCTAATCGACGACCAATAAGTATCGATACTGCAACCAGCACATACAGTGCAATCATTACTAATACTGATGCAGAAAGTGGTATCGAAAAGGCTGACGGGGTTGTGATGGCATCAGGACTAAATCCTACAGCGCTTATGTATTGAACCAAAGCGATAATGGCACGGACAACATGATATATTATAAATGATACTGTTACAAGTACGGTGACGAATGAAATAATCGCCGTAGGGAGCGTAAAAAATGCAAGACCCGCATAACGTCTGTCGAACAACATTTCACGGTAATCTAGTAGATTGCGTAAAAATCCATATATCCAACGAACGCGTTGTTTAAATAAGCTCACTACCGTAGACGGACCGACAGTATACACGTAGGAATCAGTACAGTACCCTACAGCGTATCCAGCCTGTTGAATTCGTAAAGCTATTTCACAATCCTCTGTGTTATGCGCTTGTTTATACATACCTACCTTATCAAAAATTTCGCGTCGAAACGCTGAGAATGGTCCAGGAGTAACATGTAGCCCGTTAATGCGAGCAAGCATATTCTTTACATAGATAGACATCTCGTACTCTGCTTTTTGAGCATACTGCACCCAGGTTTTTGGATCTTGAATAAGAATGGACGAAACTACTGCGTAGATACGTCGTTGTGTATTAAGCATGTGTACAACACGCTGTAATGCATATGGTGAAACAAACGAATCAGCATCTAGTGTTGTCACCACATCGCTTTCGCTCATGCGTAACCCATAATTAAGCGCTTCATGCTTTCCTGCATTAGTCTGGTGCAAAATACGTACACGCTCATCATGTGCGAATGTGCGCATATGATCAAGTGTCGCATCAGTCGATCCATCATCTATAAGTACAATCTCAACCTTGTCATGGGGATAGCGAAGTGCTAACAAAGATTCCACTGTTTTTTTGATAGTATCTTGCTCGTTATAGCATGGAACTAAAATAGACACCGAAGGATATGTTTCAAGTTTGATGTCGCCGGTACGTCTTGGCAACGTCTTGCGTGTGTCAATATACGTAACCAATAAAAAAACTTGCACGTACACGGCAAAAAATAGTACACCATATAAAAGTATTGTAGCAAGCGTCTCCACATGACTACTATACCAGTCATATGTATATATAGCAACAAAAAAGACCCTCACGAGTCATTTTTATTAGTACTATTTGTACTGCTTATTCATCTCCTCCATCTGCATCAGGCATCGCACCTGGTCGATCCATTGATAGTGCCTCTGCTGATTTTTCATCGTCATCAGCACAACATGTTCCATCTTTGCAACATGCATCATCTTTACAGCTTTTTGAACAACAACATCCTGCAAACGCCAAATAGATTCCTGAAAGTGCAACCAATAGGTATACAATGGCTTCGAGCCATGCAACACCACCAAGAATAAGGTTCACAACGTTCAAGTTAATACCAGCAAAGATACCAATTCCTACTAATCCCCAGTTAAGAGCTCCGATAACAACAAGAACAAGTGCGGGTACGCGACATGAACTCATTGAACATTTTTTTGTGTGTGACATATAAATTTTTTTATGATTGTTAATAATGACGTATACGTGCATATTATAACACGATTCCAGTTAGTAGTCGCGTAATTGTTGCACCTTAACATTAAGGCGAATTTTTTCATGAACTTTTGCCTCAATCTGACGGATACGCTCACGCGTTACACCAAACTCGCGACCTACCTCTTCAAGGGTATGATTAATACCGTCATTTAGCCCATATCTCATCTCTATAATGCGTCGCTCTTTTTCTGTTAGGTCTTCTAGAATGGAATGTATTTGATCAGTTAGAATACGTTTTGATGACTCTTGGCTCGGACTAGCAATTTTCGTATCAGCTATAAACTCACCGCGAGTTGATTTTTCATCGGAGTCATTTGATATTGGTTCTTCTAAACTCATGGTATCTTGGGTAATTTTTCCAATCATGTGAATCTTCTCAACATCAATTTCCATTTCCATAGCAATCTCTTCGGGAAGTGGCTGACGTCCTAGGTCTTGATTAAGTCGTCGATACACCTGTTTGTATTTTGAAATAGTTTCAACCATGTGGACCGGAATACGGATAGTACGTGATTGATCAGCTAGTGCACGTGTGATAGATTGACGAATCCACCACGTTGCATAGGTAGAGAATTTAAATCCTTTGGTATGGTCGAATTTCTCAACAGCTTTAAACAAACCAAGATTACCCTCTTGGATTAAATCAAGTAGTGTCAGGTCTGGACTACGTCCAACATATTTTTTTGCGATAGACACTACCAGGCGTAAGTTAGCCTTAGCAAGAAGATTTTTTGCTTCATCGTCTCCATCAAGAATGCGTTGCGCTAATTCTCTCTCCTTTGCAGCATTGATCAACGGATACTTTCCAATCTCACGTAGATATATTTGGATAGAATCATGCGTGCTCGATTCTCGATCATATTTTGAGTCAAGAAGACTAATAGCTGCTTTATTTTCTTCTTCACTGGCGAGCATGCCTCCAGCATCATAGACATCGATACCTGACTCTTC
>Ga0136601_1000692_pt1 | contig 13200 bp, 13 predicted proteins | sample AntRauMFilla2699_FD_181020 | JGI IMG/M metagenome (GOLD analysis project Ga0136601, IMG submission 181020) | Saline lake microbial communities from Rauer Islands, Antarctica - Metagenome Filla 2 #699 | ecosystem: Environmental > Aquatic > Non-marine Saline and Alkaline > Saline | place... | reverse complement strand
ATTTATGAATTATAATTTCAATATCTTTAAAATTTAATTTAATATAATGATTAATAAAATAAAAATATATATCATATTGTTTTTTACAGTTTTCTAATTGTATTTGATCATAATCATAAGTTGTTAATAATAATAATTTCATTTATAATTTATTTTATATAATAATATTTTGTATCATTATTTATAAATTCTTCTCTTGATGTAAAATCTTCTACAATTACTTTATTTAAATATTCACATCTCGATTTATAATTATGATATTTTTTTGCATATAAATAACCATTTTTTCTAATAGTATCAATTAAAGTTCTATTTTTAGGATCTAAAATATAATTAATTTTTTGTTCTTGATTAGTTGAATCACAAGATAAATAATGTTCATTATCTTTTAATCCTAATATTTTAAAATATTCTTTTGTATTTTCATTACATGTTAATAATAACGATCCTGATGATAATATTTCAAAATGTTTTGCAACAATATAAGGTCTATCTTTATTAGCATCACAACAAAAGCAACATAGATATTTATTTAAATAATTAATATATTTTTGACCATAAATTTTATTTTCTTTTTCTAATATATTTATATTTTCTCTATATTTTACATTTGGTTTTAAATATTCAATATTTGAATTTATTTTACTTAATTGATAAATAAAATCTCTATTTGGATATTGTTCTTTATTTAATCTACCTGATAATAATATTTTATCAATAGGTTTATTATTAAATGAACAATCAAAACGAATTGAATGGGGGAAAAAATAAACATCACAATTTGATTTATATTTATTACTAAAATAATAACCATATGTTGATAATACATTTTTAACTTTTTTTAATGATAATGTTCTTAATTTTTTAATTCGACCCTGGTGATGTATATCATCAATTATTATTGTAATTGATGTTTTAAAATTAAAATTAAATTTATAAATTTCTGATGTATGATCTAAAATAATAATATTTTTGGGTAATGTATCAAAACGTTCTAATAATATATATTTAACATTTTTTTCGAATAAGAGTTTTATATCAATCTCTTTATAATCGTATTCAGTTTTTAATATATCGAACATATCATAAATATGACGTTTTGATACACTTATTTTATCTTTATAATCACGTAATGCTAAAAGATTCATTTATAATTAATTAATAAATTAATTATAAATTTTATACTAACTTTTTGTATTAATCTTGTAAGAATTATTTGACAATGATCTTGAAATTGATCGTGATCTCGACGAAGATCGTACAGTTGATAAACTATACAAATATGTTGATTCTATGTGCATTAAAGTAGATTCATTAAATAAATTTTTATTTCTCATTTTATGATTATTTAGTGTATCATCAACATATGTCGTTTTGTTTATAGTTTTAGTATCATCAATAAATGATATCTGTTTTGTTTGATCGAATTTAGATTTTGAACAACCCATCTTTAATTAATGAAGTCATTAAGTCATTAGTTCTATGTCGTTATTTAAGTTTATTTAAGTTATTTTATTAATTGTCCATTTAACAAATATTTTTATCAATTTTTTTATTTAAATTTATGGAGAAACGTGATATGTCATTGTTAATATAGAATTAGTTGTTCTAATAGGCACATAATGGGTACATGAATGAATAGTTATAGTATTTTGATCTCCAGGAATCAAATATTCACTACCATGAATTGATTGTAATAAATATGTTAAATCAAAAGTTCTATTTTTGCGTTCTCTTTTGATACATCCAATTTTAATATTATTAAGTCTTATTTCTGCACGAACTTCACCAACTACATTTATTGGAATAACTGTTTTTGTTTTTAATATTAGTTTATCTAATGAACCAAAATCACCAGGAATAGTAAATTCTAATAATGGTTGAACATTACAATTTTGATGACCATCAACTATTAATTCTCCATTTTGTTCCCATTTTATTGTTTTTAATGGTGTATGTAAAGAATAAACTCCAAAGTTTTCCATTTTGGGTTTAGATTGATCATAAATTAGATATCCTATTACAAAAATTACAACAAATATTATTAGTTTTTCGTTATTCATATTCTATATTTCTATATTATAAGTTTAGAAATAATTAATAAAATAAATTATATTATTAGATGAATACTATTAATATCCCAATTAATAAATTAGTAAATTTATTAAATAAATGTCCAAATAATGATTTGAAAAAAAAACTTTTATATAAAATTAAAATTCATAATCACCGTAATAATTCAAATAAAATTAATAATAAAAGCCAAATATCTAATAAAAATAATCAATTAAATAATTCACTATTAGATGATATTATTTATACAATTCATAATGAACAAAATCATCAAGAACAAATCAAACAAAAACAAATTGAACAAAAACAAATCGAACAAAAACAATTCGAACAAGAACAATTTGAACAAATCAAACATGAACAAATAACTAAACAGGAGCCTCAAAAAAATGCGAATGAATGTTTAAAAGATCAATTAAATAAGAATTTATCGAATCGTTTAAATAGTGAATTAGATATTTATAAGAATTATAGAAAACACGATAAGAAAAAATTTATTCGTCCATTCGAGGATGATAAAATAAATAATAAAAATAATTATAATAAAGTATTTGATGATTCGAGAACCCATTTTTAATTATATTTTTAATTATTTTTAATAATAAAAATAATTAAAATAGAATTATTTAGCTCTAACAACGAGTCTATAAAAATATTCGAAGCCAGATAATTCAGAAGCTCTTGTAATACGACATATATCACCTACTTTCATTTTATAATATTTAGCGATAGGATCATTAACTAATAATTTAGGTAAATTAGATTTTTTTTTACATTTATATTGCTTTAAAAATTCTTCTGTAGAAATATTTTGAAGAACTTCATGTTTTGGAACTAAAATATGATCAACAATATTAATCATTAATTCATTTTCTAAAAATAGTTCAGAATTAGTATAAATCGTAGTCATTTGTAAATAAGCTTTTTTACTATATTCTTTAACAATAACCATTGTTGGGAATTTATCATATTTAAGTAAAAAATCTAAAATACCCGAAGTTTTATTAATAGTAGTAATTTTTTGATTAAGAAGTTTAATATAAAATTTTTTATTATTAGTTTCATCTAATCCAGAAACAGGATTATCTAAATTAACTAAATAAACATTTGTATCAGTTTGTTGTTTTAAAATTGATTCAATATGTTTATCAATATTAGTTTCATTTAATAGTTTTCTATTAGTGAGCATTTTAATTACATTAGTTAATATTCTTTTATTTTTTTCTTCATTATCAATCGTAACTTGAATAAATTGTGAGAGATCAGCCATAGTTTTATTTATAATATTTTATAATATATTTATTTAAGTATAATATAAAAAAATCAAATTTTTAATTTAAAATATACCAATAACATCTGAATATACTTCTTCACTACTATTTCTTGATGATATTCTTCTTTGTAATTTATTATGTTTAATTGATTCAATTAGTAAAGAATTAAGTTTATTATATAATTCCATAAAATTAATTCGACGGGCATCAAATTTAGCATATTTTAAAAAACTATTTTGTTGATCAATGGGATAACCTCTTAAAAAATCTAATATAATTTCAAAAGATTCTTTTTTTAAGAATACACAAACTTTTGAACCATTATATTTAAAATATTCTGATTTAAAATTATTTAATACAACCTTGGAAAGTTCTAAATTATTATATTTTTTTAATGCACCTGTTGATATAAAATATTTATTATTATCTAAATATAATTCAACAACTCCCATATTTTATAATTTAATAAATAATTAAAATCTTTATATTTTAATTATTTTTTTATTATTTGTTTATTTATATTAGAATGAAAGATTATAAAATAAAAGAAACTATTTTTAAAAATAAAATGAAATTAATTTCATTACCCGTTAAATCGGATTTAGTTTCAATTGGTATATTTGTTAATATTGGTTCGAGATACGAAACAAAAGATAATCATGGAATAGCTCATTTTTTAGAACATATGATGTTTAAAGGTACTAAAAATTTAACTTATGATAAAATAGCTGAAAAATTAGATAGTGTTGGAGCTTCATATAATGCTGGAACATCATATGAATATACTTATTATTATATTTATGGACATATTGAACATTTAGAGTTATTTATAAAAATAATATTAGATATATTTTTTAATCCAACATTTACAAACGAAACAATAAGTTCAGAAAGAAATGTAGTATTAGAAGAATATAAAATGAGTCAAGACGATAATGTAGATATTTTATATAATATAGTCCATAATCATGTATTTTCTAATTCAAATTTATCCCGAAATATTTTAGGAACTGAAGAAAGTATAAAATCATTAAATAAACAAAAGTTAAAATCTTTTAGAGAAAAATATTATACTCCAAATAATTCTATAATTAGTTTAATTGGTGATTATAAGAATGATCATATTAAATTAATTGAAAAAATAGTTAATCGATATCCTTATAAAAAAACTACATTAGATTTAAAAATTAATAAACAAATTAAACATAAACAAAATGGAATTTTTTATAAACATAAAAATGATCTAAATCAAACAAATTTAATGATCGTATTTAAAAGTTTTGATAAATTCAGTTCTAATAATGAAAAAATAACATTATTAGAACATATATTATCATCCGGTTCAAGTAGTCGTTTATTTAATTTATTACGTAATCGTCATGGAATAACATATTTTAGTTATGCTTCAAATATGTCATTTTTAAAAGAGGGTTTATTTATGATTCATATAGGTGTTGATAATAAAAAACTATTATTAGCAATAAATAGTATTTTAGAAGAATTACATAATTTAAAACAAAATGGTATAACAGATAATGAATTAATTAAAGCAAAAAATATACAAAATACAAATTACGCACTATCATTACAAACACCAAATAATATATCTCAATATTACGGTTTAATCGAATTATTTCATAATTCTAAAGATTATACTTATTCGAAGGTAAAAAAAAGATATGATCAAATAACAAAAGAAGATCTAAATAATATAATTAAAACTATTTTTAAAAAAGAAAATATGAATATATTTATTTATGGATGTAATAATAAACCTGATAAAAAAGATCTTTTTGATTTTTAATTCAAATATTATAAAATAATTGAATTAAATAAATAATAAAAACAAAGTCTAATTATAATATATAAATCAAATGGCAAAAATATTAGTTATTGTTGAATCGCCTGGTAAAATTAAAAAAATTCAAGCATATTTAGGATCAAATTATATAGTAATGGCGTCTGTTGGTCATATTATGGATTTACCAAAAAAAAAATTAGGAATTGATATAAAAAATAATTTTACACCAACATATGAAATATTGGATGATAAACATCAAATAGTAAAATCTTTACAAGCACAATCTAAAAAATCAAAAGAAATTTTAATAGCAACTGATAAAGATAGAGAGGGTGAAATGATTGGTGAGAATATTGCTCAAGCCTTAAAATTAAAAGATCCAAAAAGAATTGTATTTGATTCAATAACTAAAACAGATTTATTAAAAGCTATTCAAAATCCTCGTAAAATAGATATTCATATGGTTAATGCACAAAAAGGACGACGAATATTAGATAGATTAGTTGGATATTTATTATCTCCTATATTATGGAAACATATACAAAAGGGATTAAGTGCAGGACGTGTTCAAAGTGTTGTAGTACGCTTAATTGTAGAACAAGAAAATAAAATTAATACATTTTTTTCAAATGAAATAGATAATTTATATAAGTTCGAAGGATATTTTAATGAAAAAAATCAAAAAAGTTTTAAAAGTGATTTATATGATTTAAAAAAAATTAATAAAAATAATCAATATACAGGAACAAGAACAATATTTAATACTCAAACAGAATCAAGACAATTTATAAAAATATGTCAAAATTCTACTTTTGAAATCGCAAATATTTTTGATAAAGTTAGTATTAGAAATTCCCCAGCACCATTTACAACATCTACATTACAACAAGAAGCTTCACGTAAATTGGGATTAACAATTAAACAAACGATGACATGTGCTCAAAATTTATATAATGCTGGTTTTATTACATATATGAGAACTGATGCAACAAATTTATCTCAAGACGCTCAAAAAGCAATTAAGGATTATATTGTTAAAACTTTTGGTGAAAATTATTATAAAGAATCTATAAATAAACAAAAAACAAAAAATATTCAAGAAGCTCACGAAGCATGTAGACCTTCAAAAATTGATGTAACATATGTTGAACCTCATGACAAAATATCTAATAATGAAGTTCGATTATATGATTTAATATGGAAACGAACGATCGCGTCGCAAATGGAACCCGCCCAATATACAACAACTAATATTCAAATATCAATATCAAAAACAAAAAACTATTATTTTACAACAATGATAGAAAATATTAGTTTTGAAGGTTATTTAAAAATTTATAAAATATCAAATCAAGATCAAGATGAAGATGAAGACGAAGATAAAGATCGAGATAAAAATAAGAATATTAAAATACCCCCAAAAAATACAATATTAGAAGTTGAACGTATATTTGGAAAGAATGAATATAAAAAACCACCAAGTCGATTTAATGAGGCAGGTTTAGTAGATAAATTAGATCCTCGGAATTTAAATATAGGGCGACCATCAACATATGCGACAATTATATCAACAATACAAAATAGAAATTATGTAAAAATAGATAATATTGAAGGAGTTACAAAAAAAATTATTAATTTAGAATGGAAAACAGGAACAAAAATAAATGAAATAAGTGATACAGTTATTTTAGGAGAAGAAAAAAATAAATTAATACCAACTACTTTAGGAACTATTGTAAATGATTTTTTAGTAAGTAATTTTCCAGAAATATTAGATTATCAATTTACTTCATTGATGGAAAATAAATTAGATGATGTTGCCGATAATAAAATTGCTTGGACAAAAGTTGTTCAAATATTTTACGATGTTTTTGAAAAACAATTAACAAAAGTTAAAAATGAGCCTATTTTAAAAGATAAATTAACACGCGAATTAGGTAAAATTAAAGATAAACTTGTTATAGCAACAATGGCTAAATTTGGACCAGTTATTAAATTAGATGATGGAAAAAAGGGAATTTATGCACCAATAAAACCACCATTAACATTAGAAACAATAACATTAGATGATGCTAAAAAATTATTAGAATATCCAAAAAATATAGGTAAAATAGATAAAAACGATGTATTATTAAAAAAAGGTAAATTTGGGTTTTATGTAACAATTGGAAAAACAAAATTAAGTGTTGAAAAAGAAGATATTTCAATAGATGAAATAAAAGAGTTATTAAAAGATAAACAAAAAAAGAATTTATTAGAATTTGAAGATAAAGAAAAAACTTATACTATTTTAGAAGGACAATATGGTAAATATATTAAAATTCAAAATAAAAAAGATCAAAAGAAAAAAAATAATGTAAAACTACCAGAAGAGTATAAATTAGAATCTTTAACATTAGAAATAATATTAGATATAATTGATAAACATTTCAAAAAACCTAAAAAGAAATTTTTTAAAAAAACTAAATAATTTAATTTTATATAAATAAACTTAAATTATAATTATAATTATAATTATTAAAAAATATTAATTCTTGTTAATTCACTTAACTTCCATTTTTCACATTTTCCATTTGGTAATTCTCTTGATATTATTAAAGGAGCTACTTTTTCTTTAATTTCTAATTCAGCTATTTTTTTAGGTGCTAAATTACGTAAATCTCCTTTTATCATTGGTTTAGCACCTGTTGAGATTTGTTTTGTTCTTAATCCTAATATACGAACATATTCATAATGATATAAAATTGGTCTTGTTATACGTTCTTCATTTGATACATATTTATTTTCTTCTTTATCTTCAATTTCATCTTCTGATTCTTCTTCTACCGAATCCTCATCAAGTGAATCATAAGTATAAATACAATCATCTGTTTTTTTTATTTTTTTATTTTTTATATTAGTTATTCCTTTATCATCTGGATCTTGTTCATTTTCTTCATCATCGTCTTGATCTTGATCTTCTTCTTGTTCTTCATCTTGATCTTGTTCTTCATCTTGATCTTCATATTGATCTTCTTCTTGATCATCATAATTATCAGATAATTCTTCTTGATCACTTAGTTCCTGATCACTAAGTTCTTGATTAGATTGTTCATCAATAATTTTATTATTTTTATTCATTATTATATTATAATAAAATTAATTATTTTAAATAATAAATAAAATTCAATTTTTAAATTAAATAATTAAATAATTAAATAATCCATGATGTTTTACATTCTACACAAATATATCTTAATTTATATGTATTATTAACTCTAAAAAAAACTGCTTCTTTTTTTTTAATATTAGTATGAGTTATGCATTTTTTATTTTTACAAATATATCTAATAGTTCTTGGTAATATTGGATCATCAATCATTAATTCATATGATTCAGGTAAAACAGGGATAGTGGAAGTATCATTTGTTTTTTGAAAAATAGAAGTTTTATTTTCGATATGTTTATTATAACCGCAATTTTTACAAATAAAGAATGCGTTTTTAATATTAGGATTAACTTTATTATTTTCATTAAGTTTTTTTTTATTAAGAGGTAGTAAATCTTGAATTTTATTATAAACTTTATTTTTTAAAGTTGTAGATAATTTTTTATAATCATTACTTTTTTCTAAATTATCAATATTAATAGTTTCAATATCTTTTTTTGTAATAGTATTATTTAAAACACCTTCTATTATTTTTTTATAATCAACACCTCCAATTAAAATTGTTTCTAATTTTTCATCAGTTGATGTATCAGAACAAACACCACCTTTTTGTTCGGTAGTTATATTTTTAGTTATATCTAATGTATAATTACAAATGGGGCAAAAGAACATAATAATAATTTATATATTATTTAATAGATATATTTTTTTTAAATCAATTTTTTAATTTTGCCATTAAAAGAAAAATATTTTATTATATAAAAAAATATTTTTAAAATCAAAAATTATATAAAAATGGTATAAATCTTGCATAAACACTAAAAAAAATTGATAATTATAATTATAGTATTTAAAAACTAATAATATTTATATTTATAGATATTATTAATGCCCGATAAAAATGAAAATATTTCTTACTCCCAAAAATTAGGTAATTTAATACTTGCTTGCAAAATTCATAAAGATGATAAAGATAAATCTGAAATCACACATACGTGTATGGGGAAACCATATGGTTCTTATAATTTAGATAATGATTATGATGAATTTATGAAACTATATACAAAAACAGTATTAAAAGAAAATAAAAAAGTTCATTTTGTAGAAAGACCAACAGAAATTTCTCCATTATTAATTGATATAGATTGGCATTTTACAACAAATAAAAGACAATATTCAATACATGATACAAAATATATTATTGAAAAAACAAATGATATATTAAAAAAATATTACAAAACTAAAAGTAAAATTAAAGCGTTTTTATTTGAAAAAAAGAAACCAACAAAAAAGATTAAAATTGTAAAAAATGATGTTGATATAGAAGAAGAACATATAACTTATAAAGATGGTTTTCATATTGTTTATCCTGAATTAGCATTATCAACAAAAATGAGATATTTAATATTAGAAGATTTAAAAGAAGTTGTTGATAATGATAATCCATTTAAAAATATTCCTTATACAAATAATGACGATGATGTTATTGATACATGTGTTGTAAAAAATAATGGTTGGATGATGTATCGTTCATCTAAAAAAGATAGTTTGCCATATATGTTATCAAGAGGTTTTGATTATAAATTATTAGAATTAGATTTAGATGAAGAAGAATATCAAGAAAAGAAAAGACCAACATATTTTTCTGTTCGAAAATTTAGAAATGAGAATGAATTAAAAATTAAAGATATGGATGAAGAAGAATTACATGAATTTGAACAAAAATTAAGTTTAATTGATAAAAAATATATTAATAAAACTAAAACTAAAAAGAAAAAAGAACCACAAAATATAGATGAACAAGAAGATATGTTTGATAATAATGATATTGATCATAATGATAAAAATAAAACAACTATTGAATTAGCAAAAAAACTTACAAAAATCTTAGATCCAAAACGTGCTGAATCTTATAAAGATTGGATTGTTATAGGATGGACTTTACACAACATCTCATATTCTTTATGTAAAACATGGAAATTATTTTCACAACAATGTAAATCAAAATATGATTCTTATGCTTGTGATAATATGTGGAATAATATGAAAAATGACGGCTATTCAATTAGAACATTACATTATTATGCAAAATTAGATAATCCTAAGAAATATGTTGAAATTATTAGAGAAACTATTAGACCTATTATTAAAGAAGCTGAAAGTGGAACTGATTATGATTTAGCAAAAGTAGTTTATGGTTTATTTAAAAATGAATTTGTATGTGCTGAAATGAAAAAAACTAAAACTGTATGGTATCATTTTCAAGATCATCGTTGGGTGATGATTGAAGATGGTCATACTTTAAGAACAAAAATATCAGAACAATTAGTTGAAGAATTTTTTTCATTAATGGAATTTTATATTAATCAACGAAATATTGTTGAAGGTATGGAAAAAGATATGTGTAGTAAAAGAATAGAAAATATTAATAATTTAATAAAACAATTAAAAAGTAGTGCTAAAAAAAATAAAATTATGGATGAATCAAGAAGTATGTTTTATGATAAAAATTTTATTGAATTATTAGATGATAATAAAGATTTACTTGGTTTTGAAAATGGTATTTATGATCTAAAAAATAATATATTTAGACCAGGAACACCAGATGATTATATTACATTATCAGTTGGTTATAATTATAAAGAATATAGTATGAGTCATGAATATGTATTAGAAATTGAAAAACTATTTCAAAATATGCATACAGAAAGTATCATGAAAAATTATATTTTAACTTTAATTTCATCATATTTAGATGGTTATACTAAAAAACAACAATGTATTATTTGGACAGGTTGTGGTTCAAATGGTAAATCAATTACAGTAACATTTATTGATAAATTATTAGGTGAATATTCCGGTGTTTTACCAATTACATTTTTAACAAGAAAACAAGGTTCAAGTGGAGCAGCATCACCAGAATTAGCAGAAACTCATGGAAAACGTTTTGTTGTATTTCAAGAACCAGAAAATGATGATAAATTATATGTAGGAAGAATGAAAGAAATATCCGGTGGTGATAAAATCCAAACAAGAAAACTATTTGGAGATCCATTTTATTTTAGACCACAATTTAAACTATTATTAACGTGCAATAGACTCCCACATATTCCATCAACAGATGGTGGTACATGGAGAAGATTAAGAGTAACACCATGGGAATCTGAATTTTTAGATCACGATCAAAAAATTAAAAATCCTAAAAAACAATTTTATAAAGATTTTAATCTTAATGATAAATTTGAAGACTTAAAAAGTGCTTTCATGTGGTTATTAATTCATAAATATTATAAAGATTATATAAAATTTGGTGTTAGAGAACCTCCAAAAGTTAAAGAATTTACTAATAAATATAAGAAAGATAGTGATGTTTATTTAGAATTTATTATAGAAAATATAAATGTTACTAAAAAGAATAATGATAAAATTTCATTAAGTGATATTTATAAAGCATTCAAAGAATGGTATAGAGAAAGTTATACTAATTCTTCTTGTCCTGCTAAAAAAGAATTAAAAGATTACTTTGTAAATAATGAATATACACTGAAATCAAATTATATTTTTGGTGTTAAATATAAAGAAACTGATGTAGAAAATTTTGAAGATGCTATGGAAAATATTGATAGTATTATTTAATTTAATTTAATTTATTTTATTAATTTATTTTATAAATTAAAATTTAATGAAAATAACTTCTAATACTTTTGATAATGGAAAATATTTTGAACTTTCAAATAAAACTCCTCATATAAAATGGGATCACGTTCAATCTGCTAAAAGTTATATTGTTTTAATAAATAATAAAACAGAATGTATTAATAATTGGTTATTACCAAAAATTTTTCCTTACATAAATGAATTGCCAGAAATAAAAACAAAAAATGAATATTTAATAAAATTAAATGGTTATAATATTATTCAAGGTAAAAATAGTTTTCGTCAATATGGTTTTAATAATGTTAAAATAGATGAAAAAAATATATTTGTTATAAAAGTTTATGCTATTAATAAAGTTTTAGAAGATAAAATATATAATTATAAAAAATTAATGTTTCAAATACAAAATTCAATTATTGATTTTGGTGAATATTATGGTTGGAATTAAAAATTGAAATATTAAAATACTAATCCTTTTTATTTTAATATATTACTTTTAACCTATTTCGTATATCTCAAAATTATGAATATTACGCATACAACAACTACGGATAAATCAACAATGGCTGATCAACCAATGGGTTTTGTCTTAAAGATTGATATTCGTGATATTTCTCTTAATAAAAACTATTCCAACTCAATTGATGTTTCTATTGATAATATGAAATCAACGAGTGTTTGTGATAATGAAACAAACTCAACTTTATCATTTGATCATATCGAATCATTAAAAGAATTTGAACATCTTTCTGATCGTACGGTTGAACGATCTTTTACAAGAGAACGAACAAATTCACAAGAACAATTTGTAAAATCATTGAAAGAAATTACTAAAGATTTTGCAACACATAAATTTTCTCCAATCTCAACAACAAAACCCATAAGATTGTTCGATATTTTTTCTCCAATCTCTACATCAAAACCTACGAAATTGCCCGATATTTTTTCTCCAATTGCTAAATAAAAGATAACAATTAATTAAATTTATAAATAAATTTAATTAATAAAATAAGTTTAATATAAAATATTTTAATGTGCGATAATTAAATAGTCGTTAATATATGTTTAATAAAAAAATATTTAATGAGATTGTAATAGACAGTAATAAAAAATCTATAGAAAGTCATAATGGTTCATTAACAACAAATGGAGGAATAGGTATAAAACGAAATTTAATTGTAGATGAGGATATATTGGGAAAAGATTTAAAAATATTAAATAATAGTGAATTAAATAATGTAAAAATA
>Ga0136601_1000689_pt1 | contig 13290 bp, 18 predicted proteins | sample AntRauMFilla2699_FD_181020 | JGI IMG/M metagenome (GOLD analysis project Ga0136601, IMG submission 181020) | Saline lake microbial communities from Rauer Islands, Antarctica - Metagenome Filla 2 #699 | ecosystem: Environmental > Aquatic > Non-marine Saline and Alkaline > Saline | place... | reverse complement strand
CCGGCCTCCGGGAAATAGCTCTCGTAGCCCCGGAGGACCGGCCTCCGGGAAATAGCTCTCCTAGGCAAATCAGAAAAAAATAAATATGCTCACTAAAAATAAATCTTTCATCGCGTTATTGATATCAACAAGCTTATGTTTTTTGGTCGGCGCGAATATAAGCAATATCGTTGACGATGAATTTAAAAGGTATAGTTATCAATCAAATTTCGAAACCCTGTTGATAGTATTTTTGACTTATTTGGCTTTAAATCTGTTGCTGCTATTCTTCTCTGAAAAAATATTCAAATTATGGCTACGCAAGATAGTGAGTTGGTTCTTGCCGGTGAGTCTATTTTTGATTTGGGCTGGAGGGGGAGGTAATAGCTACACCACTCCAGACAAAACAACGTACGCGATAGTCCTCGGCTTTGTTCTGGTTGTGGTAACGCTCGTCTTTGCTTTGGTGCAGAGATTTTACTACAAGAGGTGAATTATACGCCCCCGGGTCTTGCCTAGGGAGAGCAAATTCTGCAAAAGATACAGAAAGGATAGACCTGTATGATTTAATGAATCAATCATGATTAAGAAATTCTTTGAGCCGAAAATCTATAAAGCACTAAACCTGGTCCTGTTGGCGATAGTGGTAGCGATAGTCCTATATATACAATACTATTACGATTCAGGGTTATGCCTAGAGCGGTGTACCTATGAATTTATGGCAGGATTCCTCGATCCACTAAACGTCGCCAGCCAGTCTCTCCTGATGACGCTCGCTCTGCTACTATTTCTTCCCGGAAACTATTTCCGCCGCTGGCTTTGGTACGTTGCGAGTTGGGCAATTCCAGTGTCTTTGATTATCGTACTCAACGAGTCAGAGTATGCCATGGGGCTCATGTCTGGCCGGACCTTTTTGGCAAAGGCACTGATGGATATTTTATTTGCCGTATCAATCGCATTTGTCGTTGGGACATTTATTTTCAACAAAATACAGTCCGCTAAGAAAAGTTAGGCTACTAGTTTTGATAGAGTAACAGTATGAGAAATAAGAAAGTTGGGTTACTTGGAATCAGTCTTTTCGGTTCAATTCTGTTGTTGGTTATCAAGTATACGGAATATGTAAATTTATTTAGAGATATGCTGGGTCGGCAATATTTAGAGATATTCTTTAATACTTTGATTTTCTTCCCATTCATTTTTTTCTTCTCTCTTCTCACATACACAATGTCAGATGCCATCTTTCGTACCTGGTGGAAATTTGCTCGCTGGGCTATCCCTACGGTCTTTGCCTTAGTGATACTGGTCAATCTTCGACTTCACCACACTCCAGGAGGCTGGCTAAATATGGATGCACAAGTTGACTTACTATTGGTGGGAGTAGTCTATGGAATCTTCGTCCTCGGTGCAATCATCAGCATTGTCCGGGGTTATAAATCGAAAAAATAGACTAGGGTTTGCAAATGAGCTGGGTGAATTGCTTACTTTATTAGGTAAAATGTAATTATGAAAATAATAGTTCTTTTGTTAAGCATTATCGGCACAGTAAGCGTGTATCTCACTAGACACTCAGTTCCCTTGGAATTTTGCTTGGCTACGGATAAAGACTGTAGAAATGTCTACGACAGTTTAGAAAATATTTTATATTTCGTACCACTTGTGTTGGTATTCTCCCTCATAACCTACTGGCTCCCAGTACGAGTATTTAATTCTTGGTTAAAATTTCTTTTGGTGTGGGGTTCATTGACTCTTCTGGTGACGACACTAATTCACACTGGATACTTGCTGCCTGACCGCGATGTTTACAGTAACGGTCTAAAAACATTAATTACATTCTTGATGTACGGTATCTTCGTCATCGGTTCAATTATTACTATTGTCCGGGGTATAAATCGAAAAAATAGACTGGCATTTAGATATGACTAGCTTTTATCAAGGTGCCCAGCCAGCCCTAGGGCTGGAACAGGAAACCTACAGTGCCTGCCGACCTGCCTCTGTCGTTCCGTCATACGAAGCTCGCGTCGTGAACTTGCGAACGGTGTGAAGGGCGGGGTAGGTTAACATAAGTCACCATATTTATGGTAATTTACTTAGTAATATTATGGAGATAAAAGATGCAAATTTCGGAAGAGTAAGAGACGAGGCAGAGACTTGGTATGAAACTGTCGACCAAGTTGTTTGTCCATACTTTGGTGATGCTGAGCCAGTGTCATTTAACTCTAAGGGTTTAAAGCATATTAAATTCAAGTCTGACAAAAAAGCACGATCAAGATCAGATCAATTTATGAGACTTAAGCATATACGCTTTGCTAAAAGAATTCTTGAAAAGAGTAGGACCATGCAAGAATTTAAAGAAGGTAAAGTTTTTGAACAAGTAAAGTCTGGTAAAAGCAAAGAAAAAAAGCTTCTGGACGTTAAATATTTTGGATTCACTGCAATTATTACAGATAATAGAAGAATGAAACGTTTGAAGGTTGTGGTTAAACAAGTTGCTGGAGGCGAAAAATACTTCTGGAGTTTGATACCTAGTTGGTCTAGTAATAAAGGGTTGCCGAAAATGCATTCAGGAGACCCATCAGAAGATTAAAACTAAAAAAACCCAGCGATTTTGCTGGGTATCTTTAGTGTGTCTGGTTACGGTTTGGTAATCATTGACCGTGACGGGGTCGAAACCCCCCAAACACATGATGAAGTATATGCGTAATTATATTAATGTCAATGCTTCTAATTGACTAAATCCCTAGGTCTTGCCCAGGGAGAACAATTGCTGAAGATTCTTGATGAGATAGCGAGCTTACTGGTTTTAATTGAAGAACGATATGAAAACTAAAAAAATTGGTCTACTTACTATTAGTCTTATTGGTTCAATTCTCTTAATTGTTATTAAGTACGCGGAATATACCGTTTTATTTAAAAATGTGTTGAGTTGGCAATACATAGAAATATTTTTCAATACTTTGATTTTCTTTCCTGTCATTCTTTTCTTCTCCCTCCTAACCTACACCATGCCACAAACCGTCTTTGCTTCTTGGTGGAAATTCGCACGTTGGTCCATCCCTACGGTCTTTGCCTTAGTTATACTGATCAATCTTCGGCTTCACCACACTCCAGGAGGCTGGTTAAATATGGATGCGCAAATCGACTTACTACTGGCGGGAGTAATCTATGGAATCTTCGTCATCGGTTCAATCGTCAGCATTGTCCGGGGTTATAAAAAAACTACAGGCCGGACTCTCGGATGATTCTCTGATAAGCCAAGCTGATGGATTATTGAGAATGGGGAATCTTCTGTTGGAGACACCGGTGATAATCTACGAGCTAAATGTATACTATAATTTGAAATGAGTTTCCCCGAAGGCCCGTCCTTCGGGTGGCGTCCTTCGGGTGGTTTGTTGAGGAAAACTACTGATTTTTGCCCTAAATGAGACGAAATTGCCGTGCTAATCAGGCAAGAAAAACCCCGAATCCCGCAGTTTGCCCGCAATACTGCGGGTTTCGTAAAAATACCCCATTTCGTCCATTTGGCGGAAATGTATTTCTGCTATACTAATTACACTATGAATCCAGACCCCAAACAGCTAAAAAAGAAAATCTCCCAAACCCTCTTGACCAAAAGCTTTTACCAGTTCTTGTTCAGCTTTGTCGGCGTGATTGCCACGGTATTGGTCCTGGTGCTCGTCTTGGGCGTGCAGGTGGGTGAGTAGGGCTGCGCTTTTCAATAGTTGGCTGGCGTGCGCATGGTGTTGTGATACAGTACAGATATCGAGTAAATATACCTATGTTCGCATGAAACGCGTTTTTCAATTTCTTGGAGTCGTCACTGGTAGTATCTTATTGCCGTTCTCTCTCACCGCAGCCCAAAGCTGCGGTGATTTTATTTACACCTATGATTATGGTGATGGTCCCGAGGAGGAGCGTGAGCCGATTACCGACTGCGCCAATCCTTTTGGTCTGACCGATGAGTCTACAGTAGTTGATGTGACAATTACTATTGCTGGAAATCAAATAGAGACGGGGGATGAAATACTCATTTCCGCTTTGCCTGTGAATCTGACTTTTTCTGTAGATACAGGTCTGGCAGGGCATTTCGACCACTCACAACTTGCCCGCCATGAGGGAGATGATTACCGATATATACAAAACTATTCCTCCAGCAACCTGCCTATTCACGCTACTGGTACATATAGTCTTGTGACGAGAGTAATGGAAAAACCGATATTGGTCAGCAGTAGGTCGTGGTGGCAGAAACTATTTCCGCCGTTGATTCCCACTGCATACGCCCAGAATATCGCCCTGCCCGAAGAAGAGGTGTTTGTAACCACCTTCACCATCAAACTAAAAGAGCCAGAAGAACCCGACCCCACCGGAGCCTCCAGCGTGCTGTTTCTGCCAGGGATTCAAGCCAGTCGATTGTATACAGATGGAGTACTTGGAACAGAAAATTAGCTCTGGGAACCAAACCGAGGCAATGATGTCGAGAAATTAGGAATGACAGAAACGGGCGAGAGTGTAAATGATATTTATACTCGAGATGTGCTTGATGAAATTTATGGTGTATCGAATATTTATCAAGGCCTTCTTACGTTATTGGATGATTTAAAAGCAGAGGATTCAATCAAAGATTATTTACCTTTCGCGTATGATTGGCGACATGACGTTTTTACTGTGGCGACTGAGCCGATTAAATATCCAGATGGCGAAACAAAATTATTACTTGAAGAGATTAAGAAGCTCGCTGATGAGTCGCATACTGGTAAGGTAACCATAGTTGCTCACTCTAATGGAGGATTGGTACTAAAGGCTTTGATGAGTGAGTATCAAGAACAGGAATTAGCTGGATTGATTGACAAGGTAATCTTGGTGGCCACACCACAGCTAGGCACTCCCAAAGCAATTGGTTCGCTTTTACATGGGTTTGACCAAGGAATCGGGCTAGATTTTTTAGTGCGAGCGGTAAACGCTAGAGACTCTACTCAGTTTATGCCTGGAGCTTACGGTCTACTACCTTCAAAAACTTATTTTGATAATTATGCAGAGGAACTAATAACTGGCGATGCTGGTGTGTTGACCGAACCTGTCACTAGTTATGGTGATCTGGACGACTACGATACCTTTTTGGCATTTTTAATTGACGCAAAAAATACTAGAAACAGTATTGACAGCATTCAGCAACCGATTGGACTACGTGGTGATTTGCTTGATGATACTGTAGAGAATCAAGCCATATTAGATAGCTGGACGGCACCTTCTGATGTGCAGGTGTATGAGGTGGTTGGTACTGGTCTAGCAACCCTAGAACGTTTTTATTATCGTGAGTTTCGTTGTTCGGGAAATAACCCTGCATGTGTGTTGGTGCCGTTTTTGCAAGTGATGCCAAAAATGACTATGCATGGTGATGAGACTGTGGTCTTAAATTCCGCCACGGCATATCAAGAAGATAAGATTAAGTTTGAAGTCAATTTGCGGGAAGAAGGTCAAGTTTTCCTGGAGAGAACAAAAGACCACGCAAACTTTACTGAAAGTGAGTCAGTATCCGCCTTTTTGGAATCAGTGTTTTTATATCCACAATTAACTGACACGATTGTCACTACAGAGTTTAGCTCAATTTCTGAGACCTACACTATTATTGGTGTTCATTCACCAGTGTCAATTTTGGTTAAAAACGAAGGAGAGGAAGTAGTGGGTGTGATAAATGGTGAAGTGAAGGAAGAAATTACTGGTGCTCGTTATTTTGAATTAGCTGGGAGTAAGTATGTACTGTTTCCTAGTAGCGAAGAGATGGAAGTGTTGCTTACTGGAGAAGAGGCTGGTCGGTATTCTTTGACAGTAGAGGAACTGAATGCAGATAATGAACAAACTTTGGTCCAAGAAATATTGGGAGCGACCTCCACTCCAGGTATGTCGGTCGGCTTTAGTTGCCAGTCAGCTATTTGTAGTTCGGCTGAGGTTGATTATGATGCTGACGGCCAGCCTGAGGCCATCTTTGACTGGGATGGAAGCTATTCAGATTTGAATCCAGCCGCAGCACAAGAGCCGGAGGTGACTGAATCTAGATCAAGTGTCACTACGGGTACTCGCGTTCGACCACCGTCGCAACCACCTGGACAAGTAGCGGGTATTACCACCAATATTACAGATGAAGATTTGCAGCGAATGTGGGCACAAGTTATGGAAATAAAAGATATGGTTGATAGACTTAAATTATTAATACAGGGAAAGTAATATGCTAACTAAGAAAAAATATTTTTATATATCGTTGTCAGCTTTCTCTCTCTCATGTTTTTACTTTTTGGCTTAAGTAATTTTGCGTTCATAGATTCTTTCAGGACTTCTTATGAAGACAGTTTTGTGGATCCATTTTCTTACATAACATTATTTTCAGTGGTTATTTCATTTATTTTACTCTTCTTCAGTCATCAGGTGTTTAAACTGTGGCTGAGGCGTATCATCATTTGGTTTATGCCAATCAGTATTTTCTTAATTTGGTTTGGTAGTGGTGGAAATGATGTTGTGGCACCAAGTGAAACTGAGGTAGCCATTTTGCTGGGTTACACTTTAACCACCATCACCCTCATCTTCGCCCTCATCCAAAAGTTTTATTACAAAAAATAATTTGTTGGTCGTCTGGAGATGGCATATCTAACTCCGGAGGCCTTGTCTCCGAAAACATTTTAGATTTTTGGCCAAATAAAATATGATAAAAAAGCCTAGTTGGAAGATGATTATTATAATGCTACAAGTCATACTGCTTGGTACTGTTGGATTGGCCTATTATTTTCTCAATGAAGTGTGTCTATCGGTGGGCGACTGCAGTTCGTTTACAAGGCGAGAGTTTGGAGACCATTGTTTTTTTCAGGAATATCTTGGATGGTAGTCTTATCACCATTCTTATTCCTCCCCACACATTACTTCACCTCCTACTGTAAAAAAATATTTTGGTGGGCTGGGCTGCTCTTTCTCCTCAATGTCGCGTCCAATGATAGTAGTTCAAGTGAATGGATAGACCGAACTGACATGGTATTTGTGTCCGGAGCTCTCACTGCGGTGGTGACACTGATATTCATAGTCACGCACTATCTAAAAAGTAAAAAAGTACCGGCAAATCTAGCAGACACATTCCCCAGAAAACAAAAATAGACGTAATCATTCGCGGTATAAAAAGTGATATACTAATGGTATATGTTTCGGGTGAGCGATCAGTACTTTTGGAATTTTGTGTTTTTGGTCTTTTTTACCATCTTGATTATTCTGGGTGCGATTATCCTGGAGACCGAGAGTCGCATTCCGCTGCCTGAGCTCTCTGTAGTGGACTATGTGCTGATTACACTCGCTACCTGGCGTCTGGTGCAACTATTCGTATATGACGGCGTGACGAAGTTTTTTCGAGAACAATTTTGGGACGTAGTGAAAGTCGGCAGAGGCTATCGTTTGGAGAAACCAAAGACCGGTCCGCGTCGGACGATTGCTGACTTGCTCTCAAGTCCGTGGAGTTTTGGATTGTGGACAGGGGCGGTGGTAGCGTTCTTCTATCTACTGACACCGTACGCGGTATTCCCGGTACTGTTGCTCTCGCTTTCTGCCGTAGCGACCTTTCTGCAGCTGCTGGCAAACCTGGTGGGGCAGAAGGTTGAGGTGAGTGAGAAATAAGGTAGGGGTGTGAAAAGGCCGGCGCGGTAGCGTCGGCCTTTTCTTTTTTCCGAGTTCTGGTATAGTATTGCGCAACAGGCTCATGACAGCTGGTCGACTATCGAAAAGGGTAGTCAGTAATGTATCACTTGATACGCCAGCCGAGGTCCATCTCGTTTGATTTGGGGTCGAAGCCTAGGGTAGAACATTCTTGAATGTCCTACCATGGGTCTGTTTTATATTAGTAATCCATATTTACAATGGCAATTACAAAAGAAAAAAAGCAAACAATTCTCGCTCGATTGAAAGAAGTCAAAGATGACTCAGAATCAATCGTATTTGTGAAATTCAACGGCATGCAGGTGCAAGATTCAACAGCGATGCGAGCAGAATTGCGAACAGAAGGAGTCGGATACTTTGTAGCCAAAAAGACGCTTATGAAGCGAGCGTTTGACGGAGCGTACGAAGGAGAAATGCCAGCTCTGGAAGGAGAAATTGCAGTTGCGTACAGCGCTGACGCAATTACCCCAGCTCAAAAAATCCAAGAATTCGCAACGAAGTACAAGGACAATCTATCGATTGCCGGAGGAATTTTCCAAGGTGTCTACAAAGACGCAGCAGAAATGACTGAGATTGCTACAATCCCAGCTCTTCCAGTACTCCGAGGTATGTTCCTCAACGTAATCAATTCACCAATCCAAGGACTCGTCCTCGGACTGAATGCGATTGCTGAGAAAAAGCAGGCGTAAGGAGCGAGAGCGCCTATACCCGCACACTTACAATTATTGAAACCTAAATATTTAATTTATGGCTGAATAAATGAGCAAATACCTGAAAGGTATATTGCGAATTTAGTTCCGAATTTGCTCTTTCTTAAAGCAAATTCCTGGAACACCCAGTCCAAAATTATTACAAAATATATATGTCAGAAGAAACAAAAGACACGACAGAAGTAGTAGAAGAAACTGCAGCGCCAGTAGAAGAAACCAAAGAAGAAGCACCAGCAGCTGAAGAAAAGAAAGAAGAGTCAGCAACTGATGTTGACGAGACTGTTGAAGTACCAAAAGAATTCCAAAAGCTTGTAGAGCAAGTTGAGGCAATGAGTGTGCTTGAACTACACGAACTCGTGAAAGTACTCGAAAAGCGATTCGGTGTATCAGCATCTGCAGTCGCAGTAGCTGGTCCAGCAGCTGGAGGAGATGCAGCTGAAGAACAGTCAGAATTCACTGTGGAACTGACTGAAGTGGGAGCGCAAAAGATTGCTGTGATTAAGGCAGTAAAGGAAGCGCTTGGACTTGGTCTAAAAGAAGCGAAAGACCTCGTAGACGGAGCACCAGCAGAAGTGAAGGCTGGAATGAAGAAAGAAGATGCAGAAGCACTGCAAGCAAAGCTTGAAGAAGCTGGAGCGAAGGTGACTTTGAAATAAGCATCAAACGAACCATCACGCTGTGTTGCACAATTGTGAGCAGTGAGAGCAAACACCCCGTACGACATATGTCGTACGGGGTGTTTTGTTACAACATCCACCCATTTTTCTGTCCAGCCGCAGACCGGGTCAATTATGATATACTCCGAAAATAAATATCTGATTATGGCAGCTGATCCACTATCCATCCTGTTTGGCAGTACGGCAAGAGTAAAACTTCTGCGGTTTTTCTTGTTTAATCCTTCCAAAGAATTTCTCTTCGACGACATTAGTCGCCGGGCAAAACTCGTGCGCCGCACCGCTCGGACCGAAATATCTGCGCTTGAAAAAGCCGGGGTGATAAAACAAAAGACTGTCTATATGGAGGTAGAAGGGAAGGCAAAAAAAATGAAGGCGATTGGATACACACTCAATAAAGATTTTCTTGAGCTACAGGCCTTGCAGACGTTCTTGTTTGAGACGGCACCGATTGATGCAAAGAATCTCCTCAAGCACCTTCGGCAAGCTGGAGTCTTAGATTTTGTGGGTATTTCTGGCGTGTTTGTCCGTGACTTCGAACAACGCATTGATGTCTTGCTGGCCATGAAGAAATTCTCGCAGTCGAAAGTAGAGAAGGCCATTCGCGCTCTTGAAGCAGAGATTGGTATGGAGATTCGCTTTGCCGCGATGTCCTCAGAAGATTTGATGTATCGCGTCGGCATGTACGACAAACTCACTCGGGACTTTTTTGACTATCCCAACCAAGTACTCATCGATAAGATTGGTGTCAAAGACGAAGTGACTGCAAATTCGTACTAATCCTACCTCGTACATTTTGTACAATATGTTATAATATATAACATATCAGAAAGAAATAATACTTGAAAATATGGGTTACGATTTGTTTGGCTCAATAGAGCAATCGATGAATGAGCTCTGGTTTGGTGTAGTGCAGTTTGTGCCACAACTGATCATTGCGATTCTGGTACTTATACTAGGATGGATTGTGGGAGGATTACTCGGAGGAGTAGTGCGAAGACTCTTTAAAAAATTGCACTTAGATACTGCTTTGGATAAAGCGGGAGTAGATGAATTGTCAGAGAAGGCAGGGTACGCCTTTAAGCCAGCCGAATTTGCTGGGGCACTGGTGAAGTGGTTTATCGTACTGGCTGTGACGATTGTGTCATTAGACATTTTGAATTTGCGAGAAGTAACGGTCTTTATGCGTGAAGTGGTACTTGGGTATATCCCATTGGTATTTGCTGCCGTATTAATTTTGTTTGCTGGGTTGCTGATTGCAAACTTGGTAAAAAGCGTAGTAACCGGAATGGTCCGAACTGGAGGCAGTCGATCACCTGAATTTTTTGGGAAGGTTGCCTACTATCTCGTGATTACGTTTTCTGTGATGGCAGCACTCAGTCAAATGAAGATTGCCGATGAATTGGTAGACACGCTATTCATGGGAATCGTGTTTGCGCTTTCACTCGGCGCTGCGCTGGCGTTTGGCTTGGGAGGCAAAGATGCCGCCGGACGGTATATCGATGAACTGACCAAAAAATAAAACACCGTTGTGTTTGAAAAAACCGCCACTAACTTGGCGGTTTTTTGTATGTGTTGAGTACGAACACGAGCGACTAGTGTTTCTAAAAATAATCCGGCATACTGTAGGTAGAAACATTCTACCAGGAGAGAAAACATGAAAATTCTTACGTGGGCGGTTCTGTTCTTTGCTGGGCTGAATGCATCAGCTCAAGCGCAACAGTCGATTATTGTCGACTTTTCTACCGGTCTGTTGTGGCATCTCTATGGTGATGAGCAGCAGGATACATATCCAGTTGTCTTGCCGAGAATGGACGTGCAGCAGACCATGAACTTTTCGCGACCAGTTCTGGGACAGCTCAAACATGCTGACTACAAGCCCACATGGTGGCCAACTGCAAGTATGCGACATGATGACCCTTCATTGCCCAGGCGTGTTGAGTACGGGCAGTCACGACATCCGATTGGTCTCTATCGACTCCGTATCTTTTGGATTAATCCGACCAACCCAGCTTTTTGGGGACCGGTGCGTATCCACGGGGGAGCACGGATATGGGACTTGCGCCGCTCCCTGTCGGCCGGTTGTGTCAGAATGATGGATGAAGACATCGAACGTTTAGTCAACAACATCGACCACGCCAAGGCGAGTGGTCAGACGGGAGTACGAATTGCATTCGGATTTTTTAACGAATAGAGGAGATAGTACCAGGCAAAATCTACACAAAACCGGCGTTCTCACGCTGGTTTTTCTTTTGTATATCTGTGTGGATAAACAGTGGATAATACCCTTGATAAGTCTCCCCGATAAATGCTTGACTTTTATTTCGTTTTCTATAGAATGGCCGGTACGTATTTATGAGATTGAATCAAAAGAAAGCATCGTAGCAAGTTTGAATCACTCGTGATTCCCACTTGCCGCGAACTGCGGCTTTTTTATTCAAGATCAAGGAGATGCGCGGTGTTTGACAATCGCATATCAAGAAGTAAAACACTTGCAACTTTCATTAGTTGGAGGTGGGGTTGATAAGACCCACTTCGAAAAGTCCTGCTGTGGAATCGACGCCCGGCAGGCAAATTTCTCTGGAGAGTGTGCAAGCGCTCTACAGAGAAGTAGGTAGTGTGTCGGGTTAAGAAGTTTCTCTTCGGAGAGGTCTTTTCGTCCCCGACACACAATCAGAAGAATGGTCGTGAGTATCAAAGCTCACGGCAAGTCTGCAGTATGTATCTGCAGGCGCACTCAAAAATTGTGCAGCGGTGCACAGCGTTTTTGTAGGGAACAAGTAAGTCACTTATACGAAATATAAGTGGTACGTATCGTCCTTCACTTTGGAGCGAGCGAGCGAAATGGAAGCGGCCGTCAGGCCATTTTCATTTCCGAGCGAGCGAACAAAGCAAGGAACGCTGCATGCCACTTTCGTAGAAAGTGGCATGCAGCGTTCCTTACAGGAACAAAGGGTGTATGGTGGATGCCTTGGCTTCAAGAAGCGATGAAGGACGTGATATGGCTGCGATAAGATTCGGTAAGGTGCCAAATAACCTTTGACCCGGATATGTCCCAATGGGGAAACCCTACTGTCATCGGCAGTAATCTTACGTATGTAAGAGGCGCACCTAGGGAAGTGAAACATCTCAGTACCTAGAGGAATAGAAAGCAATAAACGGAACTTTCTTTCTGAACAGATGCATTGCATCTCGTTCAGGGACTCGTTCCTGAACGGTGGTGCAATAGCGCCATTATGTTCAGGAAGAAGGTTCTTGCGATCCCCCAAATAGCGGCGAGCGAAACGGGGACAGCCCAAACCGAACGTATTTATATGTTCGGGGTTGTAGGGCGGAATTAGCATTTAGTTGCGCAAAGTTACAAAATTGATATATAGAAAAACACGTTGGGAAGCGTGACCCTAGTAGGTAATAGTCCTGTATTCGAAATGTATCAAACTTTGTTGGTTCCGTTCCTGAGTAGCGCGGGACATGAATAGCCCGTGTGAATCTACCAGAACTAACTGGTAAGGCTAAATATTCTTGAAGACCGATAGTGAACAAGTACCGTGAGGGAAAGGTGAAAAGAACCCCGGAGAGGGGAGTGAAATAGATCTGAAACCATACATCTACAAGGAGTCGGAGCCTGTTAAAGGGCGACGGCGTGCCTATTGAAGAATGAGCCGGCGAGTCTATCTTTATCCTTGTCTAAGTGGTAACCCCACGGAGGCACAGTGAAAGCGAGCGTGAATAGCGCGAATTATAAGGGTAGGGATAGGACCCGAAGCGGGATGAGCTTGCCATGAGCAGGGTGAAGCGACTGTAATAGGTCGTGGAGGCCCGAACCGGTTGACCGTACAAAATCATCGGATGACTTGTGGTAAGGAGTGAAAAGCTTATCGAATTCCGTAATAGCTGGTTCTCTCCGAAACAGCTTTAGGGTTGGCGTCGCGTGTTCCCTCTGGGGGTAGAGCACTGGAAAGGAAGAACAGGGAGAAATCTCGTCTTTCTTATCAAACTCCGAATACCAGTAGGTTAAGAGCGCGGCAGTTAGACTATGGGGGCGAAGCTCCATTGGTCGAAAGGGAAACAGCCCAGATCGCCAGTTAAGGTCCCAAAATATATACTCAGTGCAAAGTGAGGAGGTGAGGATTCCTCAACAGCCAGGAGGTTGGCTTAGAAGCAGCCATCCTTTAAAGAAAGCGTAACAGCTCACTGGTCGAGAGTCCTTGCGCCGAAAATGATCGGGGCTCAAGTATATTACC
>Ga0136601_1000688_pt1 | contig 13293 bp, 37 predicted proteins | sample AntRauMFilla2699_FD_181020 | JGI IMG/M metagenome (GOLD analysis project Ga0136601, IMG submission 181020) | Saline lake microbial communities from Rauer Islands, Antarctica - Metagenome Filla 2 #699 | ecosystem: Environmental > Aquatic > Non-marine Saline and Alkaline > Saline | place... | reverse complement strand
ATTTTACAAATTTCATTTCTTTAGTTTTCTAGGCAAGTTTTTCTTTTAATTCTGTATAACTTAAATCTTCTAAATCTTTCTCTACAATCGTCCAACAAGGTTGTGTCACAAGTTCATTGGTGTCTTTCATTTCCGCTAGAATGTTTACATGTGTACTATCATCTTTTTGTTCTTAAGCATCTTGAGTTTTGAGTTTTAAAAAATGTTCTCTTGGGCCGCTTCCCGCGCTAACGCGCGATTGGCGCGATTGGCGTCGTTTGAGTTCTCCAAGTAAAATGTGGATGAATCTTCAAGCTTTTTAGGACTCTGTTTCATACAAGTTAAATTCTTTTTTACCTAAAGCAATTTTCTCCTTTTCTTCTTTAGTTAAATTCATACTATTTCCGTTAATGTCATTTTTACTTCTACAGCTTCTAAATATTTAGGTAGATCAGCGAGGAATACGGGAACTTCAGGATCTGGATTGAGTTGCTGTGCACCATAAAATCCATTATTCTTAAAACCTGATTCAGCTCTTCCCTTCGTAGAATAACTAAGCAGACGTTTTTTGTCCTTTTTATCGTCCATCCGAACTATTTCTCTATTTCGAGGAGTTCCTTTGGCGATAAATTTTCTGTCTTTGGACATAATAATCCAAAGTGTTTCTTCTGATAATTTCTTATTAGTTAAATCCATTAATCCAGTCTTTAATTTGATGAGGTGTTTTTAATTGACCACTTACTAAAAGCATACTACCTAATTCTAAAGCAATATGATTAGATGTTTCTGGATGTTTACCCATATCGCTATAGAAACTTGCTAGTGCAGTTGGTAATTCGCCACGGTCAATATATTCGTTTGCTCGTTCTTTACACCATTTGATATGTTCAGGTCTGTTCATTTTATTTATGATTTGAATTGTTTCCTTTAATTCTTGATTTTGGATATATAATGATCCAATAACTAAACCACTAATTACAATATAGAGAATTGTACAAATGGTTATTAATCCACCTAGTTTCTCTTTAGTCAAAATATTTGCTTTGGTTTCTTTCTCCAATCTGTTCATGGCGATTCGAAGTTAATGAATCAATAGCTCGATTCTGACCTGTTATGTAACCAACGTCCCAAGCTATTTTTTTCCAAAGAAAATGATCAATAGATTGTTGTTTGTTTAGTTCACGTTGTTCATTAAATTCAGACTTATAAAATTCGGCTGATTCTATCAATTCTGTATTTACTTCCATTAAACGTACAATCTGAGAATTTGCTTTAATTGAGTATATAGTTGAAAAAACGTTATACGCAATTAAACAAATAAGAATAAATAATGTTGAATTTTTCATGATTTTTTGTTTAAATGACCTTTCCATAAGTAGAACATTGCATCGCACCCCTGTCGCCTTCCACTAAAAATGCAAATCTATGCATACACTTTTCCCCAGATCGGTACAAATGACGTTCTTCTAATCTACACGCTGGTAAACCAATTTTATTACGGGCTTCGTTCCTACCCTGTAGCTGTCACCAAATATGCAGTGACCCATCAGAAGCTCGTAGCTGAGATTCTCGCGGCCTACTGTTCTGGCCTTACCGTAATGGAGAACCGTGTCTCCTACTGATACTGTCGAGATATGTACGTCCTCTGTCTTAAACTGATTCATCTGCTCTGAGTTTAGCTCTTCGATTATTTGCTCTAATTGGTTTACTGAATGTTCTCCTTTACCTTTATACCTCATCGATTAATTTTTTTGTTCTTCAATCCAGTTCATAAAATGTAAAGTATATGCAGCAGGAAATCCGTTAGGTTTAAGTGGATGTTCCGAATCCATAATTACTTGGATTGGAGTCGGTACTATTTTCTCCCACTGTTCGTCTGATAATTTGGTTTTCAGATATTCATGAAAATCTTTACCAATTTGATCAGTTTGTTCATTCGTCATTTCTTTATGAGTGACTGATGGATAAGTTTTGCGGATGAAATATCTGAATAAGTTTTGCTGGTCCATTTCTATTTTTTATGCGTAAGATTTAGCTAGAAAAAGTGAAAATCCACGCTCGATAATTTCTGCAGCTTTGATTGGATTTTCTTGTTCTTGAAAACAAAGTTTCTCGATCCAAACATCAAATTCTATAGTTTCATCTAGTAACCATGTTTCATTTTCGTTGAAAAATTCGTTAGACAAATTTCCAATTACTTGTTCGGTATATTCGATTAAATGATTTTTGACTCTTCCCATTTTTAGTATTTTTTAAGATTATGTAAAGTTATATGTTTACCATTGTTCGTAGAAGATGTAAAGGACGTAAAAACTTCTTTTTGCCATTCTGTGAAGTTTTTAAGATTAATTTGATCAAGATGATTTTTTGTTGATTTGTCCATGTTAAAATTGTTGAGTATGTTGTCCATTTTCTGGTAAGTTCCTTAAAATAGCTCTGACCTCTTTATCACAGTTATGTTGAATTAGAATTTCGTTAAACTGTGTCTGAAATCGGTAAGCTTGGGCAAAATAAATTTTGGCAGCTCTGAAGTATTTTTTGGAAGTAATTGCGTGTTTGAATATTTCGATCATGTTAGTGTTATTTGATTACAGTATAAATATAATCATAATAATCGACAACTCAAAGGAAAATTCAAGTTGGATTAGTTCCAGAAAGTTCTTTCATAACAATTATCTGGCATCATTGAGTTCGCGGATTGCTTAGGTAACTTTTTATGAAACATGAATGTTCTAAATCTTGAACACCAAGCTTAGGCTGAGATAAAAATCTGCAGTTATCACAAGGTTGATTTTATTCATTTGTTTGATTTTTAAGATCGCTAGATGTGATAAGAATAAAAAATCTTGTTTTACAATGTTTACATTCTTTAACACCTTGTGCAAACTTTTTACTATTTCTTAATTCATTTCCACAATTAGGACAAAATTTTATAAATTATCATCAGTAACTTAGGATCTACCAGTTCTTGCTCTGATTAGTTCACGATAAGCGTTTGTTACAGCGTCAAACATACCTTTTGGCAAAAAATTTATTTCGCCATCCGAAGTAATACGAATGTCATTTCCATCAAATTCTAAACTATAACCAGTTGCTTTATATGTCGCAATTTGAATTTGCAAGTCAATTACTTCAAGGTGGTTAGCAGTTCCAATTACTTCACCCTCAAATTTTACATTGACTCTCACAGGTATAATTTTGTTTAGTTTGATATCCATGATTTCTAAGTTAAAAATGCCTTAATTTTTTCGTATTCGCTAGATGATAGTTTACCATCTAAAAAAGCTTGTTTCGCTTTTTCTAAAGCTTTTTTCTTTTCATGATCAGTTGGTATTGATACCAAGTCATCAGCAAAGTCAAATATGTCTCCTAATATTCCCATGTTATTGTTTGTTTCGTACTATGATGTACTTGCGCCCATTTTTTTCTAAATGACCGTAACCAGATTCTTGCATAAAATAACCATTACCAAAAGCTGCGGTATAATGACCACGATAAATTCTTTTCGGTACCCTTTTATATTCTGAATTTGGTAGATGGCAATATACAAGTTCTTTTTCTTCGTATGCACCCTTTCCATACTTCATGTCTACAACAAACCGCTGTATATCCGTAAATGTACTTGGGCCATTCTTTTCTACAAAATCTAAGACCTTTGATTTGATAGTTTTCTTTTTATTGTATCTTCGTTCTAACATTATGATTTGATTCTTTTTCTAAGTTCATTTTTAATTGCTTTGGCAATTGGTCCTCTCCAAGCTCCTGCGTTGGATAAAAAATATGCTACGACAGTTTGTCCTCGATCCAAGAAATACATTTCATTTACTGAACCCATAGAACTTATGGCGTTAATGTAAGGTTTAGCTGCATAATTAGGATTTTTCCAATCCTTTTGAATTTCTAGCGCTAAATCTCTAAGTTGCATTTTTGAGTATTCCATTTTATTATTGTTTTTTGATTACAGTATAAAGTTCCGTTTCATCAACAACCTCAATAGTAACTTTAAGGTATTTGCAGTACAAGTCCCATCGGGTTTTTTTATCTTTTATGTTTATTTGTATCAATTCATCATTTTGTGTGTTTACTAACAATGTTTCACCATCCATAGCTTGTGCAAAACCCTTTTAATAACACTAGGTATAACACCGTGTATAGAAAATAAATTAACAAGTTCGTCGGCTAAGTCGTCTATATAAACCTTTGTCGCTACTAATCCATTGTCTTGTGTACTCGCAACACTTGCACAATGTCCTGTTATCATTTCAGTAATTTGTTTCTTATTCATAAGTTCTGTTTTATTTAATTGTTAATTTACTTTCCATACACAATAACGTTAGGCACAATTAAGACTTAACTTTTATAAAGAAGTAATTGTACTGCCCATCAGGTTGCCAAGCATTACTTCTTTCACCTTTACATTTAATCACGCCATCCTTAGTGCTTATAAAAACTTCATCGTTTTCAAACGGGTCATACCAATGTCTAAAGATTCTTCCAAATCGAATCCCTCAGTTAAACGCCTTTTATGCTAGCCGTTATGCGGCATTAACACCATACCTATCAAAAACTTGTTGCTTATTAGCAAATTCTACCTTACCCGTGTTTTGGTCATAACCATCTTCAAACACAATCATATATTCATCTTCCCTAATCTTTATTAGATAGAATATTTCGGGTTCATCTTCCAGTCGAAAAACTCTCACTTTATTTGATTGTATTTCTTTCCATTTTAAATTTTTAAATTCTTCCATATAAATAACGCCACATAACAATTTGTATAAATAATAGCCTGTTATGTGGTCTTATTTGTGGCTATTCTATATTAATTAATGTTGTTTATAAGTCAAAGGTTCTCGCTTACTTTCGGCTACTATTCATACAATAGCCGTTAGCAACTATTTAAACTACCTCTAATAGGCAGTCTTACTTTTTGTAAATCTTTAATTTTCATGTTTAATTTTTTTATTCCCAAATTTCATTTCCCCATTTATCAATGCCCATATAAGTATAACTCAATTTTGATGTGTTTTTCTTTCATGATAAAAATGAATAATCAACTATATCTTGATGCATTAATTCTGTTCGGTGCTTTTTAAGATTTTCAATATATCTTTGAAAAAACCTTTCTACCGCAGCAGTAATAGATTTTAAATCTTTTTTAGGTTTACGAAAGGGAATCTTTTCACTGGCCTGTGCTAAAAATCTTTCGCGAGGATGTTCTTGATTAGGTTTGCGGTAAATTGACCTTCCACCACTTCCACCGAAATGTTGTGGAGATAATTCTAAATCAGACCAAAGAGCCAGAGAAACTAGTTGTGGTTTTTGACCTTTAACATCGTGAATATTATGGTCCGAACATGCTGCCCAAATCTTGAGCATATTATTACCCCCAAAGTCTCGAGAAGGAATGACTCCGAATACAATTGGTGTTCCTTCAAAAACCTTGACCAGTGTTTCCTCTATTTGAGTTTGGAATTCTGTGGTAACTTTTTGAATTTCTTTCATGATAAGTATTTTGATTACAGTATAAATATAATCAAAATAATCGACAACTCAAAGGAAATTTAGTACTATTCTTCGATCCCTACTGTTAACATTCCACCAGCAAAAGAAATGACTGTGTAACTAGCAAGTATGTCTGTGTGAAAATTTAGAGGATTCAATAATTCAAAAAGAAGAACACTCGTACAAAAATAACAAAGCATGAAGGTCAAAAAAAATCCTATTATGAATCTGAAAATAGATTCTAATATCATGGTTATGTATTTTATAATTTGTTTGTTCAAAGCTTTAGCTTTTGCTCTCCCAAGTTGTTTCCATAAAGTCCGACCCATAATTAATTATAGTTAGGTATTAGTACAACATTTGCGATTTTATTCATTTTGTAATAGTCGTTTGAATTTAACAGACTCTGAATCCTAGTAGCTTTAGCTTGTGCTGACCAAAAAAGATTTTTTTCGACTAATACATGACCATGTTCAGTCATGTCATTTTCAATCTTTCTTAATTTAGCATTAAGGACTTCTTTAATCTTGTTTTCTACTATCGTTTTCATAGATTTTCTCTTAGGAAAAATGATGAGATTCGAACTCAAGTTAACGTCTTAACCCGCCCAATGCGGCATTTTTCATTTATTAAACTTTTCGGAAGAGTTTTTCCCATTCTCCAGGAAGCATTCCGCTGATTAAAAATTCTCTTTGATCAGCGTTAAGTTGAGGAAAAACGTCTTGGACAAGACCGCCATTTTCCCATCTTTGAATTTGTTCCATTGTTACAGGTAAATCCATTTGAACTTGTTTACCTTCGAAATTTTTGCGTTTTATGATCATTATTATTGTTTTTGATTACAGTATAAATATAATCATAATAATCGACAACTCAAAAGAATTTAATAAAAAAGGTCCAGAAAAAATCTGGACCTCCGAGTGCCCGACTCGGTTTAGGGTATCAATCTAAATTCTTATTCTATGTTGTTAGCATTATAAGTAGCCAATATTATTCCGACAATTATAGAATATGCTGTTATGCAAGCGCGGCCTAATTCAGGCCATTCTGCCGGATTAGTAAATCCAAAATTATAGACCGAGATCAATAAATACATAATGAGATATGATAATATCATACCTACAAAAAATAGCCAGATAAATGCCATTATTTTCTCTATCATACCATTGATTTTTCTTCGTATTGATAAAATTGATTAGCTTTCCATTGTAATAGAATTGTAAGATATTCAATTTTATTAATACATTGAATATTATGACTTGAGTCGTAATGTTCATTAAATGTATTTCCCATCATTTCTGATTCAAGCGATTCAATTTCAGATTGAATGTCTTCTAGGCTTTCGTATTTGTTTGCTTCATTACACACAGTTGTTAATTGCATCTGAGTTGAAAATTGTGTAGTTACCATATTGTTTGTGTTTTTGATTACAGTATAGATTTTTTGCGATTTCGGGTGCTCTAGGAAAATCGCTCCTGAAATAATTTTCGATAAGAAAATCTAATTGATACTTTGATAACTTTTATTGCCATGCGAATATATTTTTAAGACTCCTTTTTGTATCATGCCACCCAGAATTAAAAATTGCGATTGGAATCGATACCATTAAAACTATGTATGATAATGGATTCCAAGGGTTACATCGCCACCAAATATATGAGCCGATGCCATTATTACGAGGCTCTTCTTTAATTTGTACTATTCCTAGAAATCGTAAAATTTTCTGAGCACCGTTTTCGTTGTTTTTAAATTGTTGAAGATTTCCCATTAGTAAATAGATTTTAAAACTTGATCATAAACAAAGTCAGTATCTTCAGAAAGTTTTTCTAACTGAGAATCAGTCATAGACACTCCATCCAAATCCGCGGATGCAATAAATGCATCAACAAAATCAGGGGCATCTTTGCCATCAATATTTTCTATTACTATGTTTGAAATTTTTGAATAGTCCATTGTGTTTGAAATTTTTGAATAGTCCATTGTATTATCTGTAAAGTTGATTAAGATGTTTTTGATACTCACGTTTAGATCGCTTTTCAGCTTTTCGAGCCATATCAGCAGCTTCAAAATCGATAACAGTCTCTCCATTTTCGATTTTTTCGAATATTGGGGATGTCAAGAAATCTGGTTCTTGGTTTGGATATTCAAAAATCGGTTCGTCAATTAGATCTAATAAAGCTTCTTGAATTTTCATATTTTGTCTTTTTATGTTAGTGTTATTTGATTACAGTATAAATATAATCATAATAATCGACAACTCAAAGGAATTTATCGCCTAATTTCTGAAATTAACTTACCTTTATAGAAAACTTTTCTTTTGAAAGGTGTAGTTACTAACACTAAACCTTGAAAATTGAAACAATAACCAGTATTTATTTTCTCGTGAAAACTAATAATGTCACAACCCTGGCTTATTTCAGGCAGAGCAACGTACAGGATAACTTTATCATCCTTGCTAAGTATTAAGCAATTGGAATTATTTTTATCAAAACTTACTTCGAAATTCATAATCTAGCATTTGCTCTTTCAGTCATCCATGTTATGAAGTTGTCTCGCCATAAAGTATCATTCATACCCCACTCATAAGCATCCTCTTGCATTTCCTCAGGTATCAATTCAAATAATCTTTCCAATTGATCTTGGCGCATTTTTTCATCAGTTACATAAAAAATACAGTCATGGAAATGCGCCCAATCATTTTCGTCGAAAATGTCTTTATCAGATTTCATCTTTAGTAATAATAATTGATGTGAGTCGACATTTTTTCAAATTTTCAATATATTCTGAACCTAGAAAATTAGCTCCATCAAGATCATAATAATCTTTGATCAACCTTTCTAGTGTTACATTATCTGTAAATATAGTAGGTTTTGTTGAATAGTAAATTCCACTGTTTAATTTTGACATGTCAACGTATGTTCCGTTAAATGTCAAAGCTTTAAATTTTTCCATTAGACTTTGATTTTATTATCACATCTCCAATTATATTGACTTCCAATATTTAGTTTTTCAAATTCTGATAATGGATAAGGAATAACTTGTGTCATGTCTCGAATCACGACTTTACCAATCATTGATTTCATTTTGACTAGTACGGCGTAAATATCCTGTGTCTTTGAAGATTTAAATTCTAATACTTCGTCAATTATTTGTTCAGGTCGATCTCCTTGGACAAATTTCAACATTTCTTCTTTACTCATTTACCATTGATAGTTTTTAGTGGGTTTTCTTATTTTTGCTTGCCATAAAGTATTATTTTTGGCATTGTATCCAGGTTTCAATTTTCCTGTAGGTTTTTTTACGACTAATCCCTCATACATAGGAATTTTAATAAGGTCCTGGTACACTGCGGTCAATTCAGTGAAATTGTTTACACGGTATATATTATCACTTATCTTATCTATAAAAGTGTCATAGATGTCACCTGAATGCAATTCTCGTAAGAGATCTTGCCTTTCGATAAACGTGCTTCCTGTTAAATATTTCCCATCATAAACTAGAATATCAAAAATGACAAATCCTCGTAAAGGTTTGCCTTCTACATTTTTTTGTGATTTATTCATGAGTTCTCCCACTAAAACCATCCAATCTTTACCACGATGTAAAGATTCCAAATCTTTAGAATCTATTGTTTTGCGGGAAAATGTATCATTATGACGATTCATAATTTTTGCGCTTTTTCCATCAAGGAATACTACCGCACATGAACCGTTTAATTTGGGTTGACCAATAAAGCCTCTTCCTTGGTACATTTCCAAGGAAGATTCTGGGCTTTTTGTTTCTGGTCTAGGAGGATATAAATACCTAAAGTTTTTATATTCCTTATTCATCGATTTTTACGTTTTTGATTTGGTATACTGGGCGGATTTCTTCTAGAATTTCCGCAGTTTGTGATGAATAATCTTTCAGATCTTTAATTGTTCCTTTCGTAACTGTGAATGATGTTGCAGCAGAAATTAATCGGTCCTTTTCATCTTGAGAAATTCCTTTGATTCCTTCGATTGCCTTCGATAATTTCTCTCCGTATTTTTCGACTAAGGCGGAATCCATTACAAATTTAGTTTCAGTAGTAACGATTTTCTCGCCGTATTCTTTTTTAAGTTCCTCTGCTCGTTCTTCATCAATTTTGATGTATCGGTCAGTTGGGAGAAATAAGTAACTAGCGTCAGATTTTTTCGGTGCCTTTGCGACGATTTCAAATGAACCAGGATATTTTCCAGTGGTGTCGTAAAGTTTTGCGAATTGTTCGATTCCAGTTTCTCGAAGTTCTGCATCGATTGCTTTAACTTCGGAAGCCATGGTGGCCATTTTTTCCTTTAGATTAACCATTTTGGTTAAGGAATCATGGAAGGATTTTTCGTTAATAATGATTTGCTCCTTGGCGGCTTTTGCCTTTGGAGTTGTTCCTTTACTTTTTGCCTTTTGAAATAAATTTGCCATTTTAATTGTTTTTAGTTATTGTTATTTGATTACAGTATAAATATAAACAATATTATTGGTAATAAAAAGGATTGTATGTTATCTTAATGTTAACAAAAAAATAGTGTAGCTTCACATGGTTTACCATCTTTTGTAGAGAAGTTTACCTTTGTTATCCATACTAACTGGTTATCTCGGTTGCTTCTCGCTACACTAAGGTTTTTATGCGTTTAACTGTCTAAGAAGAGTTGAAGGACTAGTTACATATCGTTTTCCGGCAAGATTTTCGATAATTACTGGTCTTTTATAAGATCGAGATTTAATCCCCACCACTTTAAATTGACCGTCTGGTCTTTGGAAAACTTGAAGTTCACCTTCACTGTATGCAAATGCATTAGCTTTAAATGGTCCGTTATCGACTTCGCAAATTATTGCTTCATCAGGTCTAACGTCCTTCAGTGAAGTAGGTTCATTAATCTGATAAGTGTTTGGTCTTTGTAAAACCGGAATGTTGTTTGGAATATAATAACCCATTTTATTTGTTTTTGTTGATTTCTATAAAAAAATAATGATATTGACCGTCAGGTTGCCAGGTTTGCGTTTCTAATAAATGTAAAACAAATGTTTCACTTGTAAAAGAAATACCACAGATTTATTTTGAAATGACAACATTAGATAAAGTGAATCGAGAAAAACGACTCACCTTATCCTTGAGTTAGGCACTATATATGCTACCACCGAAAAAAAGTACTTGCTTTTCAAAAAATATATGACTTGCATCTTCGTACTTGTCTTGGTAAATATGTGGCTTTACATTAATGTCAGCAAAAACTTCATTTACAGCACGTTCAGCGGATTCATATTGATTATATCCCCACTCTCTGTACTTTTTAAATTCTTTATTTAGTTCTTCTAATTTAGTCATTTCAATATTTTTAAATTTAATACAGCGCATAACACCGTATATATTTTATTTCGTTCCTCAACAAATCATATACCCGTCCGTTAGGCACAATTAACCTTCTCACTCAGTTTCTTCTTATCAAAGGCATTGGATTTATCACCAACGCATCTTTTAATACCATCTTTAGTACTATCTTTAGTACTTATTAATACTTCCTCTCTAAAATATCCAGGCGCCATATAATCAGCGTTTTCAATTTTGTTAAATGGCATTTCGTCATCATCAGTCAAAATATACTTATATACTAGGTATGTTAATTTTCAATGTTAAATAATTGTTACTAATAATTTTTTACAAAAATATATGATTAATCCGTATTACGTTCGTTAAGTTCTGTACTATCTTTGATATTTGGATCTTTTAAATCTTTGGCTCTCCAAGGTCGCACCAACTGCCAAAACTTATTTTCATCTACAAAATCATATGAACTATAATCATTTAATACTGCATCATTGGCGACTAATCTACAAACCCATCTACGATCAAGAAAAGTTCTAACATAATAAATCTCTGACATGTTACTTAATTCTTTTTTAGAAAACTGCTATCATACAAAGATTTCAAATCCGATTTGATTTTTTCAGAAAGTTTGACTGACACAATTTCTTTTTCTTCAAAAAATTTTTCAACGGCGGATAATTTAGATTTTTGTATGTAAGCTTCATAATATGCAAATTCTAAAACTTCGATAAATCTTTTAGAATTCCCACGATTTTCTAGTAATGCTACAATAATTGGATTGGTTACCATTTGTATAGAATCTGCTTGATTAATTCTTGTGTATACAAAATCTGGACCCGAAGATTCATACCAACTGAAAATAATTTCTAAGTTCAGAAAAATCTTATTTATACTCATTGACTCAAAAAATTTAGTTTAAGTATATATCAATCTGGTATACCACTAAAAGCTAAATCGAATGATTTTGAAAATTTTTTGACAAGTTTATCATCTTCATAAATAGTACAAAGTACACATAAACTTCTGACAGCATCATTCCCACGATCAGGTGGTAAGACTCCCATTGCCAACTCCTTAATTACTACATCAATATTTTCTTGTGTCCAATTTTCTGGATAACTTTGATATGGGTCCTTAACGTTGTTAATACCCACCATTCCCAACTCACGGATTTTTTTGATTCCATTCTTTAACGCTCTTTCACCTTTGGATTCTTCCATTAATTCATCAATGTGAATATCGTTTAAATTTTTACTCATATTATTGATTCTAGATACATTTAGATTAACTATTTTTAAATTTTAATAGGATATATTATAAAAGTTTAGAAAGTTCATAGAATGTGTCTTTCTATAAACCAGACAGTAAGCTTTTTACCTTTATTTTATATTAAATTGAATGGATAAAGTTTTATAAAAAAGCCGTTACTCTAAAGTAACGGCTTTATGTTATTGGTTTGTTGTTATTCTGTTGCCAATAATACCTCAGTACTTTGTTCCCATCTATTAGCAACTCTTTCAAAAAAACTTTTTGTGTGTTGACTATTTCCGTGGAATAAATGTTGGAATTCGTGAATTATAACCCAAAGGGCTGCATCGACTTTATTATTGACATGTTTACTCATGATAGGTTTTTCCTTTGCGTACCCAATACCTAAATACCTGGTATCAGAACAAGATTTAAAAAATCCAGGTCCTAAATTAATTTTTCCATCTTTATGATTACACCATGCTCGTTTACCAACAAATGATAATTGAATATTTCCTTCCTTAACATTTGAACGACTATCAAGAATATCCCGATGTTTATGTTCAAGATATTTGAAAACTACTTTGGAAGTTTCTTGGAATTGTTTAAATGGTAACGTTTCATGTGCGGCAGAACTTTTTCTTAATTCCTGAATTGATTTTTTGGCCATTTCAGTAATATCCTCATTTCCTGGTTGGGACCAGTATTCATCTCCGATAAAGACTCCTTCTCCATTAATTCGAAAAATATGTGGGTCCAAAACTCCGCCGAAACGGTTTTTACCAAATTGGAACATTCGTTCTCCGGTTTCTTTATCAAAGAATACTTTAAATTGACCGTCGACTTCATGTAGTAATGTGGATGGACCTTTGTATACACCGTCTTTACTACAGTGACCGATCATATTTACTGGGATGAATGTTCGTTTTGCGAAGGCAGTTAGTTTTTCAGTCAACCAGATTTGGTTTTGATTGAAATTTCCACCTGGCATATTCGATGCCATTTTTTGGAGTGAATCAACTATAACCATACCTGGATCTAGTTCTTCTACGACATTTAGAAATTTTTCAAATTCTTCTCGACCCTTTTTATGAAATTCCTCTGTGACTACCATAAATTGGTCTAGTTGAGGAATTTTTTTGGCTGTAAGCTTGAGTTGAAAATCACTCATTTCATAAGAGAGAAAGACAACAGGTTTAGGAGTTTGGAGTCTTGCA
>Ga0136601_1000687_pt1 | contig 13297 bp, 9 predicted proteins | sample AntRauMFilla2699_FD_181020 | JGI IMG/M metagenome (GOLD analysis project Ga0136601, IMG submission 181020) | Saline lake microbial communities from Rauer Islands, Antarctica - Metagenome Filla 2 #699 | ecosystem: Environmental > Aquatic > Non-marine Saline and Alkaline > Saline | place... | reverse complement strand
ATCAAGAAAGCTAGGAATCACAAAGTTTGCATATAGAAAATGTTCTGATGGAAAAACTGATAGCGCATGGTGCACAACATATAAATCTGCTGATCACTTTAACTCGTACTACTTTAAGCATAAGGTAACGTTTTATTATGTAAAAGTCGTATCTGAGAGATTAAAGCAACAATTAATACGTGAATTTGGTGCAGATCAAGGCGACAGACTAACAATTAGTGCAATTGCAGTACTTAGTGGCAATAATATGGATGGCTATGATGGTATGGATGGTCGATTAAATGCATCTGATTTGAAAAAATACATTCGAATAATTGGCTTAGATGATTAACAACAATTTGAATGGCAAAGAAAACTAAATGATGATATGTCAAAGCATAACATTTATCATGTTTCTTTGGCGAGGCAAAGTTGCATATTTACGCAATAGTTGACAATGTAGAAAAGAGACGATGAGTTTGGGCAAAATCAAGTTTCTTGATAGTTTAGTGTAAAATTAAATATACTTTAAGGATTGTTGATATATACTATCAATAATCCTTTTTTTTATGCAAGAACTTAGCAATATTGGTGACTATGTAATATATGATCAAAAAGAAGCATTTCTGAATGTTATACGCATCAGAGATTTCTTTTTGGAGGTTTCCGGTGAAAACATTTCAAAGGAATTTAGATGGTCAACAGACAATAAAATATACTCAGCGTGGACAGCAATGACCATGGATACTTTGAGAGAAGTAGAATTAAATATTTTAGAAGAATTGTGGGTCGAAGTCAAATTCACATTAATCGAATCGGGTGCTGTAACTATCAATTCTTTTTCATTAGATCTAGAAATTAAAAAGGCGAATAAGAATGACTCGATAACATCACCCATATTTACATGCTCAGAAAATGGTAATTTATTAAGCACTGTCGATCTTCAGAGTCTTTGTTTTAATCCTTACGATGTTAATCCTGCTGCATGTCTTTACCAAGAATTAAGTTATGCTGTCAATAATCTTTTTGGTCATGAAGTTGAATATTTTAAATGTGATCCAGACGTAAAATCTAAAGATATCACATTTAATGAATATTCAATTTATTCTGTAACTCAACAAAAATGTCTTAAAGTGCTAGTCGATAATAACGAGTTTCCTGATGCAGCTCTTCAACATAATCCATTTGGTATAGATTTTGAATTACCTTTCGAGGTTCATATTGATAAGAATTATTGGGAAGAAATTTTTGGTCGTTCTACAGCACCGCAAAAAAGAGATGTTCTTTATTTTAAACTTAACAATAGAGTTTATGAAGTCATAAGTTCATATCTTTTCAAAGCATTTATGGAAAGAGATTCATATTGGAAAGTGAGTTTGATTAAATATCAACCTAAAGCAAATAGATATGAATCTCAAGAAATACGAGATACTTTAGACGCATTAACTACAGATTCGTCAGAACTTTTTGAACAAGAATATCGAGAACAAGAAGAGAAAATTGCTAAACCTGATCAATATAGTAGATTTAAGGGAGATGGTAAATACGATCCATCTAGAAGCAAGATTCATGAGGATATAGAAATTTCCGAGTATAAACTAGAAAACTACTCAACCATCATTTCCGAATATCAATATAGACTTTCAAGTCTGGTAAATCTTTCAAATACTGAACAAGAACCTGCCATAGTTTACCGCGAAGTCGGTAATTTATCTAAAGATGCAGAATTTTCATATAGTTCATGGTTTGCTACTGACAAGTTCAAATTTTATGCACCACAGGATAACTTACTATCACAAGCATTAGATACAAACACTAACGAATTATTGATCACGATTAATAAAAATAGATCATATAATGTTGGTGATTATCTTAAATTTTCTAGAGTACCAGAAATAACATTTTACGGGAAAATTATAACAGTCAATTCTCCGACTTCTTTTACACTCAAGATTAATTCTGATATCGTTAACTATCTTGATAATTTCAATAGTATGTGGAGTGGAATGTCAAATTATACAGTAGAAAAAATAGTACCAAACAACTTTTTAAGTGGCTATTCAAATAATCAAGGTATTAAAATAGATCTTTTTGCAAATCGTTATTTCATAATCACACTTAATTCAGAAGAATATTTAATACCACTAAATAAAAATCTAATCAATGGCGAATTCCATGGATTGTTCATAAATATCTCAAACAAATTTAAACAAATAAGTTTACATTTATGGGAAAGAAAATGGATATCCGGAGTTTTAAGCTCTCCACAAACCACCGATCTATACAACAATTTTTCCATGACAATAAATAATGTGACTTCTGAAGAAAGAATCTCAGACACAAATTACGAAATAAATGCATCTAATTTGATATTAACAAATATCAGAGTATATGACCAAACATTAGAAGCAGAAAAGCAGGCAAATTTGTTAAACCAAAATATAGTACAAGACGAACAGCGTACTATAATAATTGATAACGCATTTCCTTCTTCACAGCTTCCATTTATAGCACACACAAAATGATAATTAAAAAACCGAATAATACAATGAGTCTTCTTATGCAAAATATGCGGGAAGAAGACAAGAATTCTGATAAATCAAGAGCCTTGATTGCTTTTCATTTGAGATTAAAGCAACTCAGCTTTTTAATACAAACCACCGATGGCAAATAATTCAAAAGTCGATCAAGACGAAAGAGATAGAGAAATAAAAAAACGTAAAGAACTTGAAAAGCTTATACAACAGACTGGAGATGAATTGAAAGTTGATGTTGACCGTGCTAGCAAAACACTCAAAAGACATGATCCAGGGTTTCTTAATTATCACGATGTTAAGGAAATTGTAGACAATGAAGCTACAGAAATAGTTTTATCGATTGCAGAGTTTTATCTTAATCCTGAAATCATCGAAAAAGTCAATTACGTTAAACAAAAAACCAAAGTTGATAAAATAACTGTATCATCATTGTTATTTCAGATGAAAACTGCTGAACATGCAATCATTAAACTTTTGGGTGAGATTGACGACGGTAATTTACACCCAAGAACATTTGAAGTTTTAGCATCTCTACAAAGGTCAAAAATGGAAATTGTTAAACACATGGCCCAATTCATGTTAGTAATGGAAAATGCGTATAAAAGTTTCCATGAAGATTATAGAATCAAAAAATCAGAAAATCGAATTGATGATAGTGAAGAAATTGAAGAAGTAGAAAGATTTAAGACTCGGGGTTCTAAGGCATTGATTAAAGCTTTAACGGAATTAAAAGATGATGAGATGAGTGAAATGGAAGCCATGAACAAAATGGGCGAAATGGGCGAAATGGGCGACGAAGATAAATAAAAAATGGCAATAAGTAATAAAGTATGGACCAGTACAATGGTCGAAGAAAATGTTAAGGCTATTGAGGAAGGTCGACAAGCAGACACATCGTGTTTCTGGTCAAGTAATCCACAATACAGAGCGGCAAATATTAATTTTGAGCTAACAGATATAGAATTAAAGGAGTTTGTTAAATGTTCTAAGGATGTAGTTTATTTTGCTAATAAATATTGTTATGCGATGACTGATGAAGGTGTTGCGAATATTGTATTAAGACCTTATCAGGAAGATATGCTTAAAACGTTTAAGGATAAAAGATTTGTTATCATGCTTGCTAGTAGACAAATTGGTAAAACTATTACATCAGGTATTTTTTTAGCTTGGTATGCATGTTTTCATTTTGATAGAAATATTCTAATTGTTGCGAATAAACAAGCTACTGCTGGAGAAATTGTAAGTAAAATCAAGGAAATTATTAAAAATCTTCCATTTTTCTTAAAGCCTGGAATTATTTCAGGTGGGGCTCTGGGACTTAGTTTCGATAATGGATGCCGTCTTTTCTCACAAGCAACAACAAAAACAGCAGCTCTTGGTTTCGCGATCCACTTATTATATGCTGATGAGTTTGCACACATTCAAAGAAATTTTGTTGTGCCCTTTTATAGATCTATTTATCCTACATTATCCTCATCAAAAATATCAAAAATAATTATTAGTTCGACTCCTAACGGTGCTAATTTATTTAAGCAATTGTATATGGGTGCAATTAATGGTGCTAATACATACACGCCTATCAGAGTTGACTGGTGGGAGGTACCTGGTCGTGATGAAGAATGGAAAGAACAAGAAATTCAAAACCTTGGTTCTCCTGAATTATTTGAACAAGAATACGGTAATAAGTTTGTAGCAAGTTCTACGATGCTCTTGACTGCAAGAATTGTTGAGTTTGCAAATAGAATAGCTAAAACTTATGAATGGAAAGATATTGAAGATACTGATTTAATTCCAGAGGATTACATTGATTTGACTTGGCATCCTGACTTTGATCCAGATAATATATGGGAAGAAGATGACAAATTTACAATAAGTATAGATTTAGCAGATGGTGTAGGTCGAGATTATACAGTTTTGAATATTTTTAAAATTGAAGCTATGTCACCAGCACAAATCAGAACAACAAAGAATTTTAGTGAAGAGCACGATTTTTTTAGACTTATACAGGTTGGGAAATTTCACTCAAATTTGCGTTCTATAGAAGAAGTCACTAAAGTTCTTGAGTTACTTGTATATGATGTATTCGACCCTGAAATTGTGACAATAGTTCTCGAAATAAATTTTAAAGGACATTATCTTTATGAAAAAATGTCTAAACATCCGGAATTCGTTGAAGAAATGTTTATGTATAGCAAACATTCGTTAAAGGCTAGTAGTGAATCTGTGGGAATAAAACTTAATAAGGATAATAAACAAACTTATTGTAGAGAATTAAAAAGAGAAATGCAAAATAAAAGAATTATTGTTACTGATGAAGATACAGTGGAAGAATTATCGTCGTTTGGACTAAACGATAGAGGACAATATGAGGGTCAAGGGAGTCATGATGATTTAGCTATGTCTTGCGTTGATTTATTACCCTATTTTGAAAGTGAAGATTTTTATGAACATGTAGAAGATATCATTGATTTAGTCGATGAGCGAAGAAGAGAAGCAATGTTTAAAAGAATAGAAGAATATGATGGAGGTGACGGATACCTTGACACAATTAAGGTATTATCATCATTATAAGAAAGTTAAAAATTATCTTTTTAGAATGAATATATACAACAGGTATATTATAACATACTCACTAAAAATAATTTTTTGATCAATGGCTAAGATCACACTTGATTTAAATTCATTTAAAGCATCTGGTGTTTACACTGTAGAATTCGATACATCTGAAAGAATAGTTCTTTCGACAGAAACAATAAGATTAGTAGTAGGATTTTCAAGAAAAGGACCATTTAATGCTCCAGTATTCTTGAGAGATCTTCGAACTTCTCGACAAATATTCGGACAAACTGATACCTTTTTGGAAAAAAGAGGATCATTTTTCCATAGAGCAATAGAGACTTGTTTACAAACAGGTCCTGTATTTGCCTTAAATCTACTACCACTTAACAACGTTCCAATTAATGAAGGTGGTGATGCAGTAGATTACAAATCTTTTTCTGTAAATACAACTGGAGAAAATGGACCTGTATCTCAGGATCTATTAACTTCTTTCTATAATAAAGAACGTTTCTGGTTTCCAGATACTGAAAACTTTATTGCAATCACAGAAAATAATCCACTAAATAAAGGAAGATTATTCAACCTTGTGAATTTAGGACAGACTCCACTATCATTTATAGTGAGAAAACCTAATCCTAAAGTTGCAGGATATAACATAACTGCTAGAGAATATTACGGTTCAAGTAATGTTCCAGATTATGTTTATGAATTTGATTTCATGGAAGATTATTTCGTAGAAATTATTATGATCGAAGGTGATTGGACTGATTATAAGAGACTTGGCGAAGATCCAGTATACTCTAGTTTCTTTGATGCAAGAGGAGTAAAAGTTGAAAGACTAAACGAATTTTTAACTCTTACTGAAACAACTGTAATTGGAAGTTTTGTAGGATCAATAATACCTGACTTTATTGATGGTAATGGTTCTAATCAATTTATTGAGATCTTAGTAAATAACGCTGTTGCTTCAACTGGTGTATTCTTGTCAGTAAACAGAGAACAGCTTGATGATTATACAAATTCAGAATATAAAGTTGATATGATCGGACATAATCTGATCAGTACTACTGATGATACTGTAGACTTTTTATCATACAACACACCAATATCTAAAGCAATAGCTTATGACGATCTTGATATTAACGCACAACTTGCTACTCCTACCTTTGTAACTACTGATTATGCGGCAGGAACTTATGCTGCGGCATACGTTGAATCATCACCAATCGGTGGAAATTCTGGAGTATTTGGAAATGTTTTAGTGGTTCCGAAACCGGCGCCAAATCAAACTGTTTTCACTGTTGCGAAATACCAAGAATTACTAGATACTTTATCTAATATTTCATTAATTGCTACTAATGGTTCAACTTATGGAAACGATTATGTAAAAGTTGATAAAGTAATTGACAACGGTTCAGAATTTAGAGTGGTTCTTTCTAATCCAGAAGGTGTCGCAGAATCTTATATAACTGAAACTACTGCATCACTTATAGTTGGTGGAGGTACTAATCAAATTACTGTACCAGAAGGCGAAGCATTAAGTACAGGTTCAGGAAACGGAATTATTTTAGTTGAAGCACCAGGATTCAAACATTATTTTGAAGTTGATGCTGTAACTGCACCTGGTGGTGGATCACCTGATGTGATCGATATTTCTATCACACCAACTGCTGTATCGATGGCACATTCGCCACTAGAATATGTAGGCGGTCAAGAAGAAATTGATGAACTTGCTGCAGCTTTAGCAATAGCGACATTTGATTATTCAGATATTAAAATTACACAATGGGCAGCATATTCAAACAATAACGACTATGTTCCAAACCTATTAACATCTGTAGGTGGAGCTGATGGAGTATCAGTTGTATATGAACCAGCGAGTGTATTTGTTCATACTGATGATAATTTAGCAGGAGATAATTCAAATGAGGATTATATTGAAGCTTACCCAGGATCTAAACTTGCAAGAGACATTAAAGCTGCAAGAGTTATTGATGGAGACTTAATCTATTATGCTGCAAACGCATTTAGTTATATCGATATTGATGATGCATGGGGTTCTGATTTTGATGTAACATCTAATCTTAAATATGGTTCACTCGGAGTAAGATTAAGACAATATTCAAATGCTGGACTCACTTCTCAGATAGTAGGAAAAACAAATGACTTTGTAACTGGTGAAACAGGTGCAGAAACATTCATGAATGGTTCTACTGCATATGGATCTGGTGATGATATATTACTTTATTCTGCAGCAATTGAAGATCTAAAAACTGTAGTTGATATTATTCCTGGTTCATTAAATGGGTCTAATACATCATTCAGAATTGCTGAAGCTGATGCATCAAAAATAGAAATTGGTTATTTCTTAGTAAATGCTGCTGGAGATTATCTAGTAAGAGTAACAGGAAAGATTAAATCTATTAATGCATCAACAGGAGTTGTAGAATATGAGATAAGTGCACCATCAGCAGTCGGAGTTACTGCAGATACTGTAACCGCATTTACACCTATTAATGATTATGTTGATAGATTACATTTTACTTACCTCAGTGGTTTTAAACTAACAGAATTTCATTTACCTAAAAACCAAGATCAAGCTAAAAAGATCTACGGTGTAATTGAAAATACTAACTTGGCTGATACATTAGCAAGTAAGGACATTATAAGTTTCCGATATATTATCGATACCATGAAATTTGGAGTTGATACTATGATGGGACCTAAGGCTGTTCTTGCAAGACTTGCTAAGAAGAGACAAAAATGTATGGCAATCTTAAATGCGCCATCGATTAAAGAGTTTATGGAGTCAACTGATCCTAGATTTACTGACGATCCTCAACCATTAATTGGGAATCCTAAACCAACACTGAAAGCTGAATATATTGCTTCAGGTGGAAACTTATCATTAGGACCATCATTTAGATTTACACTACCTGATGAAGAAAATGGTGCTAAGTTTATGGGAGTATTCTCACCGTTTGTAACATACAGAGATAATAACAAAAATATTTCTGTACCACCAGCGGCTGATGTATCAAACAACTTTATCAGAAAATTCTTAAATGGTCAACCTTATGCAATTGTTGCAGGACCAAGAAGAGGTATTCTTTCAAATCCTAAATTAGTAGGTCTTGAATATGAATACACACTTGCTGATAGAGAATTCTTAGAACCATTTGGAATTAACCCAATTGTAACTATAAGAAACGTAGGTATAATGATATTCGGAAATCAAACTGCATACCAAAGAACATTATCTGCATTTAATAATCTGCACGTTAGAGATCTATTAATTACAGTAGAAAATGCTATTGAAGATGTTCTTATTCAATACTTATACGAATTCAATGATGCTACAACACGATTAGAAATTAAATCAATTGTAGAAAATTATCTTGAAAGTGTAAGAAATGCTGGTGGAGTATTTGATTATGAAGTCATCATGGATGGAACTAATAATACACCAGAAACAATCGATCAAAACTTCGGAATTATCGATGTAGGAATTGAGCCAGCACGAGGAATGCAGAAATTCGTAAACAGAATTACTGTTCTTAAAACTGGAGCAATATCTTCTGGTGGATTTACAATAGCATAAGAAAAAAGAAAAAATAAATAAATAACACAATGGCTGGAGCACCACATTATAAAACAAGTAGAACTTCAACATCTAATTATGAACCTCTATATGTTGCGCATTTTCAGATTATTTTGACACCACCACCCGCGGTATCGAACTGGGATCTGGTGATTGAAAACGTTAAGAAAGTTTCTGGATTAGATACAAACAAGATGCCAGAAATCCAAACACAAAAATACAAAGGCACAACTAGAAGTTTTGCTGGAGGTGCGGTCGATGAGACCTCAATAGATTTAATGTTGGATTTTGAGGTTAACTTGAACGACAATAATTCAGCATTTGTCTATAAAGCACTTAGACAATGGACTGATATAATTTACGATCCATTAACTGGGCGACAAGGTCTTAAAAAGGACTATATTGGTGGACCTATGGTAGTTTCATGGTTTAATAAAGAAGGTGATATTCACCAACAATGGAAATTCCCGACAGTATTTCCTTCTGCCGCATTACCAGGGGTTGCTGAACTTAATTATGAAGAAGCAGGTATATTTGCAATCGAAGGATTCCAATTACGAGCTGACTATTGGGAAGAAACAATTCTGTAATAATTTAAAAATATGAAAAACCTTAAAACATTCGATGAGTTATTGAATGAGTCTAAAGAGTATCAAGAAGACGAGTCTATTGAGTTTTTAAAAAAAAAACTGAAAAATAAAATAAAGTTTTCGCCTGAAGAAATGAAACATATAGATAATCTAATGTTGATGTATAAAAAGGGTTCGAAATCTTCTAAAAATAAAATATAGAATTTAAACTAAAAATTTTAGATACAAATATTCACAAGTGGAGATCGCAAGATCTCCATTTTTTATGCTCCAAAGCAAATTCATTTCTAGATAAAGATATATAGATTATAAACAAATAAACCATTTAAAATCGCATTAATATGCCAGACACAGAAAAAATAGAACAATACGTTAAAGATCAAGAACAAAAAACATCTTTAGGTAAAGTTAATTTAAACAAAGACAGACCTATGGTCGGTGAAATTGGATACATCGAGGTACCAATTAAGGATTTACCATCACAAGGATTATTTTATCCAGAAGGTACACAAATAGTTATTAGAGCTGCATCTGTTGCAGAAATTAGACATTGGTCAACTATTGACGAAACTAACTATTCCAATATGGATGACATTCTTAATTTTGTCATCGAGAAATGTGTTAAAATCAAATTCCCAGATAGACCAAGTACATGGAAAGATATTAAAGATATTGACAGATTTTATCTAATTTTTGCTGTTAGAGAATTTACATTCAAAAACGGTGAAAATAAACTTTATGTACCAGGTAAAGAATCAGAAAGAATTGAAGTAACTAAAGATATGATTAGTTATTTTACCATGGAAGATAGAATTAAAAAGTTTTATGACCATGAATCAAAAAGTTTTATAGTTAGAAAAAACGAAAGAATATCACATGATGTTCAGTTCTTTATTCCTTCAATTGGAGTAGCACAATTCATTAAAAGCTATGTGCAGGGAAAACAAAGAGAAAATAAAGAATTTGACGAGTCATTCATTAAATTTGGAAACTTTATTTTCGAAGATTGGAGATCATTAACGCTCAACAGTTATGAAAAAGCAGTTTCCGACTCAATTGGTTGGGACATCGGTACAATATCATTATATGATAAATTCACAGAATTATTGGCAAGTGGAGTTGATCCAAAAATAATCTATAAATCGGGAGGTATGGAGCAAGAAGCTCCACTTAACTTTTCAGGCGGGATCAAATCTCTTTTCATTATTTCAGATATCCTTGACGAATTGGTATGAAGTAGAATTCGTTCTTCTTAAACAATTAGGTATAACTCCATTAGAATTAGATCAACTAGAGTTTTACCGTATTGAATATCTTATGGATAATTTCAAAGATTATTCAGAAAAGAAAAATAAACAAAGGGAAACGCAAGAGCAAAGTCAAAAATTTGACCAATCTTCGATTCTTAAAAATTCCCAAAGTTCCTTTAAGAAATATCTTTCACAGAATCAACTCAAAGGACTCAAATAAAATGAAAAAGTTGCCTGGGTAGATATATACTACTCAGGTAATTTACTTTATGGCTACTCCATCAGAAAAAATGCTAAATGCGTTATTAGGCTCGGTTCAAAGAATCGAGAAAATAATTTCGCAAAAGACTTCAGACTCCAAAAAGGCTGAAACAAGTTCTGTTGACCCATCAATTTTTTCTTCAGGATTTGGTGGGATGGCTAAATCATTAGAAAAAATTGAGTCTGAATCCCGAAAAACCAACGATCTTCTAAGAGAACTTATTGAAATTAATTCAATGAGAAACAAAGATATTCTTGCTGATATAAGTGATGGTGCAAGCAAAATCAATAAGCTTGTTCAATCGTTACCTAAATTTTTTAGTGCGATTAAGAATATTAGCAAACTACCTGAAAATTCTGTTGATAGACTCAAGAATGTTCTGATGTTAACAGCATTTATTGATCCTGAAACTGGTGATCCTTTAGTAGATCAAAACCAATTAGACAAGGCAGCCAAACTAATGGAAAATATTCATTCATTAGCCGGAGGTATTATTAAGTATGGTTTAGCTATGTCAGCATTCTTAATTATCTCACCATTAGCAATCGCGGGCGCTGCTGCTTTCGGTCTTTCTCTAAGATTACTTGACCTTGCCATGGGGAAACATATTGATACCGAAAGAATTAGTGAATCAATGGGTGGGTTAAAAGATTTAGGTATGGCAATAGCTTTATTTGGTATTACAATGGTCGGATTTAGTTATGTTCTTCCACAAATTGCCAAAGGAGCTTTAGGTTTTATTACAGTAGTTGCAGGATTAGGTGTAGCACTTTGGACTTTATCAAAAGTATTACAATGGGGATCAGGAGGATTTAGAGATACCAGCCCATTAAAAACTCTATCACATCTAGGATATAGTATAGCTGTTTTCGGTGTCACTATGGCATTAATGTCTTATGCCGCTCCTCAAATATTTGCTGGAGCATTAGTATTCACAACAGTAGTCGCTACTTTAGGTCTTACTGTTTTCTTACTTTATAAAGTATTAGGTAATAATAAACTTTTTGGTGGTAAAGATAGTGCAGTCAAAAGTTCTGGTCCATTATCGACATTAATTAAACTTGGGTGGTCCATTGCAGCATTTTCGGCATCACTAGTCTTGGTAGGTTTGTTTGTTAAACCTTTTGCACTTGGTGCTCTTGCCGTCACATTAGCGATAAGTGCAATGGGAATATCATTAAGGCTTTTAGGTAATGCATCAGCAAGAAGAGGAACACAAAATCTTCAAAGACTTTCTATATCTCTTGGAATATTTACATTAGTGATGGCAGGTTGGGTACATTTAGTACAACCTAAACTTACATGGGAAGGACTTGGAATGTTAGGCGCTGCAATTGGTGGAATGGGCTTAATCGCGACTGTATTAGGTTTACCTGCAGTCGATAAATCTGCCAAAAAGGGTGCAGCCAATTTGATTTTATTAGGTGGCGCATTAGCTACCTTCTCAATAGGTTTAGCAATCTATGCACAATTAGCTGCCGAAAAACTTTCATGGGATTCACTAGCGATGTTAGGAGCAACAATAGGGACCATGGCACTTGTGGGTACTATACTAGGAATACCCGCAGTTTTTCCTTTAGTACTTTCTGGTTCAATAGCCTTAATTGCTTTGGGTGCTTCATTAACAGCATTTTCAATAGGATTAGGAGTTTATGCAAATACTGTTGCTGGTAAAATGACCATGACAGACTTAGCGATATTAGCAGGTACAGTAACAGCAATGGGATTAATTGGAAGTGTTGTAGGTATCATTTCGCCATTAGTAATCGCAGGTTCAGCAGCGTTAGTTGTGGCAGGAGGCGCGCTAATATCAATTTCTACTGGGTTGTCTATATTCGCGAAATCTAACTTTACTAAAGAAAACGGGGAAAATCTTAATTATGCTTTACGCAGTATGATGGCAGGATTCTTAGGATATGAATCATTAGACGATGTCGGACTTTCTTCATTGGCAAAAGTTCCAGTTCAGGCTGGGCTGGTCGCAACAATGTCAGCTTCCATGTTATTAGCTTCATCTGCATTGCTTCCAATTACTAAATCATTAAAAATATTTAAAGAAGCTAATTGGCAAGAAGGCGATTCTAAAATACTCAAAGAAGTTATCGGGTCAATTATCGGTGCGTTTACTGAAAACTTGAAAGATGTTGATTGGGTAGATCTTTGGTTTGGTTTGAATTCTTTAAACAATGTTGGAAACGTACTTACTGGTTTGGCAGAAGGAGTCGGTGCGTTTGCTAATTTATCTTTTATTGAACAAGAATTTGATGAAAAGGCAGGGAAATTAATTCCTAAAAGAGTAGTTAGGCTTTCCTCGCCAGATATCACAAATGCGGGTATATCTATTGGAAATGTAATTACTGCTATGGTTGAACCTGTTGCAAAATTCGGAAATGAAATTACCTCAGGCATTGGATCATTCATTGGTATTCCATTAGCAATAAACTCGCTTGAAACTTTAGGTTCAGGTTTAGTTAACTTAGCAACAGGAGTACAGGATTGGTCAAATATGACTGTGACTT
>Ga0136601_1000683_pt1 | contig 13371 bp, 16 predicted proteins | sample AntRauMFilla2699_FD_181020 | JGI IMG/M metagenome (GOLD analysis project Ga0136601, IMG submission 181020) | Saline lake microbial communities from Rauer Islands, Antarctica - Metagenome Filla 2 #699 | ecosystem: Environmental > Aquatic > Non-marine Saline and Alkaline > Saline | place... | reverse complement strand
AATAAAATAATAAGGCAGGTAAAGAATGTTAGCGACATTACGGGAATACTGATGTATCCATATGACTGCGTTAATATGTCACTACAACTCTCTGCAGCGGGAACGATAGAGCATACTGAATTTTTTGCCAGACTTGGGTTAAATTGAATTAATACCTGATATCCTGCCACGATGAATCCAATAATTGATAACCATATTGAATACGTCCATACACGCGCGTCTTTGTAATATAATGCTACAGCAAACAAGAAGACTTGAGGGTAATGAAAAATTCGCTGTACCCAACACAATTTACATGGTGCATACGCATATCCCTCAGAAAAACCGAGACTCCCTATAACTGACGCAAGAGCTATAACCAATGCATAAACCATGCCATTTTTCTTAAAGTGTTTTTTAAGAAAAGCATCTTTTCTCAAGATGGCAAGAATAATAATTAACCCAATGACAATATGAAGGATTAATATCGGTGTTGATATAATAAATTGATAGAGATATACATTCATAAGACTAGTATATACTTTTATTTCAAATGAAATAGCTTGCCTTATAAAATAAAATCAGTAGTATGATTTATAACCACAGTTGATCCGTATCTTTCTCTATCTGTATTTTTTATTTTCAGACAATCTGAGACTGATAAAATACATATAGATATTTGTGTGCGATATCACCGTGGTGAGTATAGGTAAAACTATATTCAAAATATTATAAGAAAAGAATACAGGATGATTTATATCGTCTTGATTCTTAATGCATTTATTATTTGATATGGCAAAACAATCAGTTATTGCGCGAGCTCAAAAGAAAGCCAAGTTTTCTTCGCGGATTAAAAATCGTTGTTTCAAATGTGGGCGTGGTAAAGCATTTATGCGAGACTTTGGTCTTTGTCGTATTTGTTTTCGAGAGCTTGCAAATGAAGGAAAGATTCCAGGAGTACGAAAATCATCTTGGTAATTTAAAAGGGTATTAGTAGCAATATAAATTTTAACTATTATGGATAAAATCGGAGATATGCTCGTTACTATCAAGAATGGAGGAGCAGCTGGAAAACAATCAGTTGAAATTCCTTACTCTGGATATAAAATGAACATTGCACGAGCACTGTTCCAGGAAGGGTACATTAAATCGTACGCTCAGAAGAACACTAAAAAAGGTAATGTTCTAGAAGTTGATCTTCTTTCAAAAGAAGGTGAACCAAAAATTACGCAAGTAAAACGAATTTCTAAACCATCACGACGTTTATATATAAACGCAAAACATATTACGTCAGTGCGGCAAGGTCACGGTGCAGTATTTCTATCAACACCGAAAGGAATACTCACGGGTGCAAATGCCAGAAAAGAACACGTAGGAGGAGAAATCTTATTCGAAATTTGGTAGTCATTTGATTAACCATTAAACTATAGAAATATGTCACGACTTTCTAAACAACCAATCGCTATTCCCGTTGGAGTAGAAGTAACCATTAACGATACTCTTGTAACGATTAAGGGTTCAAAAGGAGAATTGTCACGAAGTTTTAAAACAGATGTTGTTTCTCTTGAATTGCAAGATGGAGTCATCGTTTTAGATAAAGTAACTGACACTGTGTTCTCACGAGCACTTATTGGTACCTATGCATCACATTTATTAAATATGATTCATGGTGTTACCAAGGGATTTGAAAAAAAACTTATTGTCGAAGGAGTTGGATTCCGTTCAGAAGTGAAGGGAAAAGAACTTCATCTGTCATTAGGATTTTCTCATCCTGTAATCATGGAGGTTCCAGAGGGAATTTCAGCAACTGCAGAAAAAAATATTATTACTGTCTCAGGAACAGATAAGGAACAAACAATGCAATTTGCAGCACAGATTCGAGCGAAGAAAAAACCAGAACCTTACAAAGGTAAAGGAGTTCGTTATGAAGATGAAATTATTCGTCGTAAACAAGGTAAGAAATCTGCGTAAAGACGCGATTCATTAAAAAAACTATGAACAACTCAGAGTACACAACAATGAAACGAAAACGACGGCACGCAAAAGTTCGAGCAAAGGTCTCAGGGACCAAAGCTCGACCTCGACTTGCCGTGTTTCGATCAAACAAAAATATTTACGCTCAAGTTATTGATGATGTAAACGCTATTACTATCGCTCAGGCAAATGACCTCAAAGAAGCAAAGGGGACAAAGCAAGAACGAGCTATTGCTGTAGGTAAGGCTGTTGCCGAAGCTGCAAAAGCAAAAGGAGTAACAACCGTTGTATTTGATCGAGCGGGATATTTATTCGCTGGACGTGTAAAGGCATTGGCCGAATCAGCACGCACAGCAGGACTTGATTTTTAATTATTAATTTATTATAGGCTTTCACATAATTGTCATCTTCAGCTCGACTGGGGACCCAGAGTATTACGATATATCTCTGGTTTCTGAATCATACTTCAGGGCAAGATTGTGATGCTGATTATATATATGTCAGAAGAAGTAAAAACAGAACAGGCGGTTGCTGAAAAAACTGAAGTTCCTAAAACGGATGCACCAGTTACAGCTAAACCGACAGGAGCGGATACTGCAAAAACATCATCTGATCGACCAGCTCGATCAAGTGCGCCTAGTGGAGGAGCTCGCCGAAGTTTTGGTGGTAAAAAACCATTTCGGAAAAGTTCACGATTCCGATCTGAACGTCCAAAGCCAGAATTCGAACAAAAAATTATCAACATTTCCCGCGTTACTCGTGTAGTAAAAGGAGGACGACGTCTTTCATTTCGTGTTGATATGGCTATTGGTGATCAGAAAGGACGTGTTGGTCTTGGTTCAGGAAAGGCAACAGATACATCTCTTGCTATTCAAAAGGCTTTTGCGCAAGCGCGTAAAAACCTTATCAAGGTTAAGCTTACAAAAACAAATTCAATTGAACACATTGTCAGTGCAAAAGTCACAGCTGCACGTGTTGAAATGATGCCAAACAAGGGTCGTGGATTAATTGCTGGTTCAACCATGCGAACAATTCTTCAACTCTCTGGTATTACTGATGTAACAGCAAAAATTCATTCTCGTTCAAAAAATAAATTGAACAATGCGAAAGCTTCAATCGAAGCACTTCGAGAATTCTCAGTTCCTCTACCAAAGGTAACAGAAGCACCTAAACAAGAAGAACGCAGAGGTGGTCGAGGAGGTCGATCTTTTAATCGAGAAGGAGGACAACGACGTGCTCCGTCTAACCGGTAAAGAACTATGCAAATGAACGAACTTAAACGATCAACTCCAAATAAAAAGTCAAAACGAATAGGACGAGGAGGTCTTCGAGGTAAAACCTCAGGACGCGGTCACAAGGGACAAAAACAACACGGAGGACATGGAATTCGTGCAGAAATTAGAGATCAAATTAAAAAACTTCCAAAATTACGAGGGCGAGGTAAAAACTCAAACAAGTCAATTCATGCTGAAAATATTGCCATCAATCTTGCCAGTATCGAAGCAAACTTTACAACTGGAGAAACAGTTTCACCATTGACACTTAAGGAAAAAGGACTTACTACCGGAAAGGCAGTGCGACAAGCATCTGTTAAGATCCTCGGTAATGGTGATATTACTAAAGCACTAACCATCGAAGGTTGCCTTGTTTCAGCTACTGCTAAAGAAAAAATTAGCAAGGCTGGAGGTAAGGTGGCATCATAGTTCTATGAGTACTATTACGCGAAAATTTAATATTCTTTTTTCTGATAGATATTTACGAAATTCAATCATTTTTACTTTGGTAATGTTGATTGCCTTTCGTTTCTTAGCATCAATTCCATTGCCGGGTGTAAACCCAGCAGTGTTACAACAGTTTTTGCAAAATAATGAATTTTTTAGTTTCCTTAATCTCTTCTCTGGAGGAGGTTTATCGCAACTATCTATCGTTGTTTTAGGGGTAGGACCATACATTACTGCATCAATTATTATGCAGCTTATGACAACGGTTTCACCTAAATTAAAGGCTATGTTCCATGAGGATGGGTCAGCTGGTAGAAAAAAGTTTAATAATCTATCACGATTATTAACGGTTCCGATTGCTCTTGTTCAAGGGGTTGGAATCTTAACCCTGTTGGCACGACAAGGAGCTCTTCCGGAGCTAGGAATTGGAGGTATGGTTGCTAATGTTCTGGTGGTTACTGCCGGAGCAATGCTGGTAACATGGATTGGTGAATTAATCACTGAATTTGGTGTCGGTAATGGAGTATCACTTCTTATCTTTGCTGGTATTGTTTCTTCTGTACCATCATTATTGAACCAATTGAGTCAATCATATATACCATCAGAATTATTTAACTATGTTATTTATGGACTTGTTGTACTGGTCGTAATTGTTGCTGTGGTGTTAGTGAACGAGGCAGAACGGCGCGTTTCTATTACCTATGCAAAACAAGTACGTGGTATGTCTACCTATGGTGGAGCAGATACCTATGTACCGATGAAAGTAAATCAAGCTGGGGTTATGCCAATTATCTTTGCTCTTTCAATTTTATTATTCCCACAATTAATTGCTGGGTGGTTGATTGAGTCAGATATAACATGGCTAGCCGAGGCAGCAAGATCACTAAATTTTGTGTTACAGCACTATATTTGGTATCCACTTATCTACTTTATCTTAGTATTTGGATTTACATATTTCTATACAGCTATTACATTTGATCCAGAAGCAATGTCAGAAAATCTGCATAAATCTGGAGCCTTTGTACCAGGAACACGACCTGGGGCTTCTACTGAAGAATACTTTGCAAAAGTAGCCTCACGCCTTACTTTCTTTGGAGCTTCATTTTTAGGAATCATTGCGGTCCTTCCGATCATCCTCCTCTCTGCCACAGGAAATACTGCTGTTGCAGTAGGAGGTACAGGAATTTTGATTGTAGTATCGGTAGTTCTTGATCTTATTAAAAAACTCGATGCTCAAATCGCTATGCGAGAATATTAATTCTTATATTTTTAAAACAAACTAATATTAGTTTGTTTTTTTATTTCTCAAAAAGACTAAGTCATGTATAATAAAATCATGAAACAAAAAGGATTTACTCTTATTGAATTGCTCGTTGTCGTAGCCATTATTGGTATACTAGCAACAGTTGTCTTAGCTTCTCTTGGAAGTGCTCGTGATAGGGCTCGAACAGCAAAGGCTCAATCTGATATAGTTCAAATGAGAACTATTATGCTTTCGGCTCAAATTAATTCAAATAAAAATCTTGCTGAAATAACTGGTTTCTATGGTTCCGGTGACCCATGTAGTAGTGATATTGATGGTAGTAGATGTATCAGCCAATGGGAAAATGCAATTGACACACTTTCTGCAGCCTCTGATCCTAATCTTTCCGGATCGTCATTCTATCGTGACCCATGGGGTTCGCCTTATGTATTAGATGAAAACGAAGGCGAGAATTTCCCCAGAGATTGTCGTGTTAACACACTACTCTCCGCAGGTCCTAATCGAATAGTTAATGGAGGGGGAGATGACATCATTTTTATTATTCCACCAGAGCGATGTTCTAATTAATATTTATATATGGCGAAATTAAAAAAAAGTGAAAAAAGACTTCTTATTGGGCTTAGTGTAGTAGCCTTAGTATCTGGGATTATACTCTATGATATTTATGGTCCCAAGAAACCTTCTGAACCAGAAATAATTTCTCAATCTGACCCAGCCAAAAAATCTACTGAACCTGCTAATACAGGGACATCTTCTCGCGGTTCACGAGGCGGAGGAGGCGGAGGAGGAGGCGGTGGAAATTCACGAGGCGGCGGAGGTTCAGCTGCAAAGGTAGATATCACCAATATTGAAAAGCATAATAAACCAAATGACTGCTGGACGACTATTGATGGCGAGGCATATGATATAACTCGCTTTATCCAAGAGTATCAATCTACCAATAAGAATATTGCTAACTTTTGTGGCACCTATGGATTTGAAGTTGGATTTTTAGCAGAGAATCCATCACTAAGGGAATACGTATTACAAAACTCAACCAAGGTTTAGTACCTAAAGATATTGCAAAAAGCTAACTTTCCAGTACTATAGAAACAAATAAGAGACCTATTGGTCTTTTTGTTTTGGTTCAGAATTATCTGAAATTTATTCATTTTTTATTTATTTATATACACATGGAACAACGAGATTATCCTTTGGAAAAAACAAGAAACTTCGGTATCGTAGCACACGTTGACGCTGGTAAAACAACTACCACAGAGCGTATTTTGTACTATACCGGGCGATCCCATAAAATTGGTGAAGTGCACGATGGTGCAGCAACTATGGACTGGATGGAGCAAGAACAAGAACGTGGAATTACTATTACCTCTGCAGCGACTACATGTTTTTGGACACCAACATTTGATGCTCTTAATTTAGATTTAAAACATCGATTTAATATTATTGATACACCTGGTCACGTAGACTTTACTGCCGAGGTAGAACGTTCACTCAAGGTACTCGATGGTGCTGTTGTTGTTTTTGACGGACAAGCCGGTGTTGAGCCTCAATCAGAAACAGTTTGGCGTCAGGCAGATAAATATGAAGTTCCTCGAATGTGTTTTATTAACAAGCTTGATAAAACTGGAGCTGATTTTGACAAGGCTTTTGGTTCTATTACGGCTCGATTAACAGAAAATGCTGTGATGGCTCAACTTCCTATTGGATTTGAATCAGAACTTTCAGGGGTAATTGATCTTCTTAAAATGAAGGCATATAAATTTGAAGGTGAAATGGGGAACAAGATTATCGAATTCGATATTCCAGAAGATATGCAAGCTCGTGCTGAAGAAAAGCGTGGTGTGTTTATAGAAAAAATCGTTGAGAATAACGACGATATGATGAACAAATATTTTGAAGGAGAAAATATAGGTTTAGAAGAGCTTAAAAAAGAACTTCGTAAACAAGTTATTGCAAATAATATTGTCCCTGTATTTGGAGGTTCAGCCTTCAAAAATATTGGTGTCCAATTGATGCTTGATGCTGTTGTTGAATATATGCCTGCACCAATAGACATCAAGGCTGTCCAAGGTATTGACCCTAAAACAGAAGAGGCCATTACACGAGAACCATCTGATGAAGAACCTTTTTCAGCTCTTGCATTCAAACTAGCTGTTGATCCGTTTGTTGGTCAAATCACTTTTTTCCGAGTGTATTCAGGTACGCTTGAAGCAGGTTCATATATTTTGAACACGCGAACAGGAAAGAAGGAGCGTATTGGAAGAATTCTTCGAATGCATGCTAACGACCGAGAAGATGTTAAAAAGGTTTTTGCAGGTGAAATTGCTGCAGCGGTAGGACTTAAAGACGTACGAACATCAGACACTCTTTGTGATCTTGATAATCCTATTATTTTAGATGAAATTGTATTCCCTGAACCCGTCGTATCGTTAAAAATTGAACCAAAAACAAAGGGAGACCAAGAAAAAATGGGAATCGCGCTATCACGCCTGGCTACTGAAGATCCAACTTTTAAAGTATCAAGTGATCCTGAAACGTTGGATACTGTAATATCAGGTATGGGTGAACTTCATTTAGATATTCTTGTTGACCGTATGAAACGAGAGTTTGGAGTTCAGGCAAATGTTGGAGCACCGCAAGTTGCATACCGAGAAACCATTAATGGAATGGCCTCTGCAGAAGAGAAATATATTAAACAGTCCGGTGGACGTGGTCAATATGGTCATGTTAAGATTCATATTAAACCAATGGAACCATTGGCAGAAGGTGAAGAGTTAAAGAAAAATGTAACTCGAGATGAGGAAGGGTTTGAGTTCATTAATAGTATTAAAGGAGGAGTTATTCCAAATGAATACATTCCAGCCTGTAAAAAAGGATTCAAAGAAGCTATGCAGCGCGGAACAGTAGCTGGGTTCCAAATGAATAATGTTTCGGTTGAACTTTATGATGGTACTTACCATGATGTTGATTCATCGGAAATTGCGTTTAAAATAGCTGCTTCAAAAGCATTTCAAGACGGAGCTAAAATGGCTCAACCTGTACTACTGGAACCTATGATGAAGGTCGAGGTTGTTGTACCGGAAGAATTTATTGGGGACGTAACAGGAGATCTTTCTTCAAAACGAGGATTAGTAGACGGAGTAGAAGACAGAGGATTCGTTCAAGCTATTTCTGCAACCGTTCCACTCTCGGAGATGTTCGGATATATTTCAAATTTACGCTCAATGACATCTGGACGAGGTAACTTTACGATGGAGTTTGCACGCTATAATGTTGTTCCAAGAAATGTAGCCGAGGAAATTATAAAAGCACGAGCTTAAATTAAAAAACAAGATTTATTCTTGTTTTTTAATTTTAATTTAATTCTGCTATAATTACCTGGATGAAGAAAATATTTTTATCTATACAGAAAAATAAGTATCATAAAAATGATATGGTTCACAATAATCTAGAGAAATTTGACGAAACATTGATAAATTTTTTTTGGAAACATAGCAATACTACAGCTCGCTGGGCTTTATTTATTATTTTTTTTTGGTTTGGTATTCTTAAGGTATTTGGTATTAGCCCAGCTGGACCATTAGTGATAGCTCTAACAGAGGTTATCTTTGGATATTCTGTTTCTCCTGATCAATTTTTAATTTGGTTTGGTGGCTTGGAATCAATTACAGCCTTTCTAATTCTTTTACCTCGGTTTGAAAGAGTCACTTTTGGGCTTTTAATATTTCATTTTATTTCTACTGCATTTCCTTTGTTTGTATTAACAGAAATAACCTGGTACGGAATAATGCAACCGACCCTTGTTGGTCAATATATTTTAAAAAATTTAGCCTTACTGGCTATTGGATTATTTCTTTACGGGCGACTGAGGCCTATGACAAAAACACATTCTTTCTGGGGCGAAGATAAGGTGATAAATTGAAAACAATAGAACTGCTAAAGATATTCTCTAATAGATTTAATATATGATATAATCAAAGCATGAATGATATTTTAATGACTAATTTATTCTTTTTCATAACTGCTACGTCTTCAATTTTAATTACTATTATCCTAATTATATTATTGGTATATGTAATTAAATTTATTAAGAAAATTAATCGAATTACATCAGTAGTAGAACAGGAGACAGTCAAGATTATGAATGATGTTGAAGAAGCGCGGTCAGTAGTAAAACAACATATCGGCCTTGTTCGAGGCGTAGCAAGTGCCACTGTTATAAAAAAGATTATAGAAAAAATTTTTAATAAGAATAAAATATAAAATATAAAATATGAAAAAAGAAACAAATAAAAAAGAAGAAGGAAAAAAAGGAGAGGGATTTGCTATTGGCATTGCTGCTGCAGCCGCAGCTTTTGCTGGGTATTATCTTTTTGGACCAAAAGGGAAAGAAAATAGAGCAAAGGTGAAGGGTTGGACTCTTAAAGCCAAAGGAGAAATTTTGGAAAAAATTGAAAAACTTGAAGAAGTTACTGAAGATAAATATGAAGAAATTATTGATGGCGTTATGTCAAAATATGAAAAACTAAAATCATTAACAGAAGAAGAAACTGAGAAACTTAAAAAAGAACTCAAGTCTCGATATAAAGATGTTAAACGAGATGTTAAAAAAGTAGAAAAAGAAACTGGTAAAAAAATTACTAAGACTCGAAAAAAAGTTTCAAAGAAAATTGCACCTAAGAAATAAAAGCACCTAAGGGTGCTTTTATACTATTGTAATACAGATAAAAAAGGCATTAACCATCCTAATACTTTTGTATTTGCTCTTAAAACTTATCACAATGACTTCTTATAAACACCTCTCAATGTTATCGCAGTGAGGATTTTATTTTCTGGTAAGTATATATATTCCGTGAATAAGTCCAGGAATGTATCCAAGAAGGGTTAAGATAACGTTTATCCAAAAATTCTTTGTAGCTCCCTCCCTGAGTGCAATAGGTAATGGTGGAAAAATAATAAGCAAAATAATTTCAATTAATTTCATATATGATATTTTATCATATTTCTATAGACAAACTATAGTATACTATTGGTATGGACGAAGTATTTTATGAAAAATTACAAAAAACACCAGAGTTTAAATCAGCTGAAGAAGAAATTCAGTTTCTTCGAAATGAATTAGAGCATCATGTAGAAAAAAATCAGGAATCAATACCTACTGAAAAAAAACGAGAGCAAGTAGCACAGGGAATAATTGAAAGCTACAAAAAAACACCTATCCATGAAGTTATTCACGAATCTCAACAGATAACACAAGAAGAGACTAAGGGAATAACTTTAAAACTCTCTCCCGAAGAACATGATCATATTATTGAAGATCTTTATTCAATGATGATGGATCGAGGTATGAAAAATACTATTGAAATGGTTGCGCGTATGGGTAACCCGCATATAGAAGACGATTTCCATCGCTTCCTTATTCAATATTTAGCTTCACACCATGAAGCCCCTGGTCTAAAAACAAAAACAGACCTTGCAAAATCACTCGGTTTACGTATTTATGAAATTCTATTACCTAATAAAAAATCAGGGGAAGATCGTGATTATAAACAAACAGTAACATTAATGCAGCAGTTTATGGCTGGGATGCAGTCCATTGCAAGTGATCAAAAAAATAAAGAAAAGAATTTTTATACATTAGAGCTTGCCCTAGCTGAGGGAACAAATGACATGGCAATGTATGTCACAGTTCCCAAAAATAGAGGTGATCTTTTTGAAAAACAACTACTGGGACTATTCGGAGACGTTCGTATTACAGAGGTCTTTGATGATTATAATATATTTAGTTATTCAGGTGTTGCTTCAGCATCTTATGGCGTAGCTTCAACCCACGAAGTTCTCCAGACAAAAGTTTATGAAGATTTTGATCACGATCCAATGAATGTACTGGTGAATGCTTTTTCAAAACTTTCAGATCATGGTGAAGGAGCTGCCATTCAGTTTGTCATCATGCCGAGCGGGGATGACCATATCAAGAAATATGGAGATGTCTTGGACAATCTGAAAAAAGGCAAAACAATAAAAGAGGCAACAGGGGGTCTTTCAGTCGGAGAAGAATTAGGAAGAGGCTTTGGAGATATTTTTAATCCAAAATCAAAAGAAAAACAAGAATCTGATAAAAAAATAGATGAAGATGCTATTTCCTCAATAACAGAGAAACTTAATAGTACTATTTTTCAAACAAATATACGTCTGGTTGCTTCAGCTCCTACCAAACAACGGTCTGATGAAATTTTGCATAATCTTGAATCATCGTTTCAGCAATTTAATAACACAAAGGGTAATGGAATACAGTTTAAACGACCAGAGCGATCTCATTTGGAAGATACTCTTCATGAATATATTTATAGGATGTTTAACAAACCACATACCTTTAAGTTGAATCTGAAAGAACTTGCTACAATGTATCATTTTCCTCTTGAGATCTCAGAATTATCTCAATTAAAACAAGAGAGTAGTAAAATTGCACCGGCTCCATCTGGTACACCTCAATCGGGACTTATTCTTGGTAAAAATGTATTTAGGCATAGAGAAACTATGGCATGTATGACACCCGAAGATAGATTGCGACATATGTATGTCATTGGGCAAACCGGAACTGGTAAAACCCATCTTTTAAAACAAATGATTGTACAAGATATAAAAAACGGTGATGGTGTTTGTTTCATCGATCCACATGGTTCAGATATTCAAGATATTCTTGATCATATTCCGCCAGAGCGTGTTGATGATGTTATTTATTTTGACCCAGCTTATGCCGAACGCCCTATGGGTTTAAATATGTTGGAATATGATGTTCGCTACCCTGAACAGAAATCTTTTGTAGTGAATGAACTGATGGGTATTTTCAATAAACTCTTTGATATGAAGGCAGGTGGAGGAGCTATGTTTGAACAATATTTCCGAAACTCAGCTGGTTTGGTTATGGAACATCCTGAGTCAGGAAATACACTTCTAGAAATTGGGAGAGTTTTGGCTAATAAAGAATTTCGAGACATGAAATTGCGCTATTGTACGAATCCAATAATTAAACAATTCTGGGAAAATGCAGAAAAGACAACAGGAGAACAAGGGCTTGAAAACTTCGTGCCCTATATTACCTCGAAATTCGATGTATTTATCTCTAACGAAATTATGAGACCTGTTGTGGCTCAACAAAATTCAGCATTTAATTTTAGAGAAATAATGGATGACAAAAAGATTTTCTTGGTTAACCTAGCAAAGGGACGATTGGGTGAAATTAATGCGAACCTGATTGGTTTGGTTCTTGTTGGTAAAATTTTAATGGCAGCATTATCTAGAGTGGATTCCTTGGGTGAAAAATTAGCTCCATTTTATCTGTATATTGATGAGTTCCAAAACGTAACGACTGACTCAATTTCTCAGATTCTCTCAGAAGCTCGTAAATATGGACTTGGATTAACAGTTGCTCACCAGTTCATTGCTCAGTTAGATGAAGGTATCAAAAATGCAGTCTTTGGTAACGTGGGTACAATGGTGACCTTTCGTATTTCATCTGAAGATGCTCAGTATTTGGAAAAACGATTCTTACCCCAATTCACCGCTAATGATATTATGAAAATTCCTAATTACAATGCATATTTACAAATGATTGGAAATGGTAAACCTCTAGCACCATTTAATATCGAAACACTTCCTTTGGATGCTGTTGCAACAAAAAATCCCCCAGGAGTTGCTGAAAAAATTAAACAGCTATCATACTTCAAATATGGTAATGACAGAAAAGAAGTCGAAGCCGATATTATGAGAAGATATGTATAAACATCATTGCACCTCTCTTATCCTCTTGATATAATAAAATTATGTAATTTCTCAAAAACCACAAAGGATTCACTCTCATAGAACTCCTCGTAGTCGTAGCCATCATAGGAATACTCGCTACCATAATATTATCGAGTCTCTCTAGCGCTAGAGAACGTGCACGAGATGCCCGTCGCCTCTCTGATATGAAAACAATCTACACGGCCTTGGTTCAATATGACTTAGATAATGGGTTTGTTGCAATAACACGTTCATATGGAGAACATAATGGAGGAGGATGGGACGATTCAAACGTAAAAGGTTTTATGACTTTCCTCGTCGATGACGGCTATCTTCCTGTCCCTGTTGTTGACCCTATAAATGATGATACTTATCGCTATCAATATTTTTGTTATGAATCAGGCAGCAGAAGAGGTGTGACTCTTAAATATGTAAGAGAGTCTGATGGTGCACAAGTTCGTTATTCTAGAGATTTTCCATTAGGCGATGTTAATACAGACTCTGATAGTTATTTTAGTTGTGGAGATCACTCTTAAACCTTTCAATTCGAAAGGTTTTTTGTTATTATAATGTATTATGAAAGAAGAAAAAATCTTAGTTATTATTAAGCCAGATGCAATTATGAGAGGTCTAATTGGAGAAGTATTTACA
>Ga0136601_1000682_pt1 | contig 13373 bp, 17 predicted proteins | sample AntRauMFilla2699_FD_181020 | JGI IMG/M metagenome (GOLD analysis project Ga0136601, IMG submission 181020) | Saline lake microbial communities from Rauer Islands, Antarctica - Metagenome Filla 2 #699 | ecosystem: Environmental > Aquatic > Non-marine Saline and Alkaline > Saline | place... | reverse complement strand
GCGTGAAAATGCCTTTACCTTTAGATGATGATTCTGTAATGGCTAAATAGTTGTTAACATCTCTGCTATAAAGTGCTTTGTATCTATTTTCTTCTAAGACAAAACCTGTTAGCTCTTGCCATTTTTCGCATATATCCTCGTAGGTACCATATTGCCATTTCTCTATTAAGGACACAAAACCGTCTGTGTTCGCAGAAACAACATCAATTCCGTTTAGCTGTAGATCTTCAATAACCATCAATAGGCATAACTGGCCTGTGATTGTCACTGTCATCATTAGATCTGGAGAATACAAGCAAGAGTACTTATTGCCAAGTTTTCCGAAAGATCCGTTGATTACAATTTTCAAAGATTCGTTTACAACTTTGTTTTTTTCTTTTTTAGCCTTAATACGTTTTTCCACAATTGATTTATAGACTTCTAAAAACTTGTTTCCTAGATGCTTTGGAGATAGTTTAAGGTTCAATATAATATAAGGATAGTATGCCGCCACGTCCTTGTCTATTAGCAACTGGTTGGCATCTGGTACTATTGCTTGTTTCTTTTCTTGGCTATGTATTCCGCCGACACCAATCTTGTATTTGGTTGAGCCAATTTTTAGTTTAAGGCTTGACAATTCTTTTGGCAGTTCAATAGAACCTTTGGCATTCATCTTGAATTCATGATTTTCTATAATAGACAAAACATTCTGCAGTTGCTTAGTTTTAAATTCAACAAAATCAGGAACGTTATACCTAAATGTCTTTCCTGTTCCTATAGTTGGCCTTTTTGCGGTAATGCCGTGTTTTGATTCTAAATCGCTTTTAATTACTACTTCTGCTATTTGAGCATCAGATTTTGATATGACTGCGCCGCCATATTCTTCAGACATTTTGACACGTAGATCAACTCTGTCTTTGATTTTGGTGTATAAGTCTATGTTTGTGTCAAGGTCATTTATACAATAGTGCTTGATTTGTATAGTTTGAGCTTTAGAAAGTGTAGTTCCAGGCTCGATAGGTAGATCTTGCAATTTTTTAGAATGCATTCTGCCGCCATAGAGTTTTAAACCAACTCTAACGCCAGGTGCTATTTCCATCAAATCAAAATGGTCAATGTTTTGATGGTATCTCATATTATACTGCTTGTATGTCTGCCAATCTTTTAGCCCATTCTTGATGATATTGTTTGACAGTTCAAATATTTGATGACATGACTTGCCCATTAACGCATAGCGAATAATGAGCAAGTCATAGTTCTTACTATTGAAACCAAAAGTATTGAAGTAAGCCATAATGTTTCTCAACTTTATGATTAACTCCTTACTTAAGAATTCATCATCACCTACGCACTCGACTGTATAGACCTTACCATTGTCTAATCTCTTGAAAGCTGCAAGAAAATAGTTTGGATAGACCTCACAGTCGAGTGTAAGTAATTTCTTAGATTTATAGGTCATCGAACTCATCATCGAATTCATCATCGAAATCATCTTCGTCAATGTCATCAAATTCTTCGTCAACATCAATACCTTGGTTACCAAATGCTTCGCCATCTTTTACAAACTGCACACCAAGCAAATTAGCATTGACACGTTTGCCATACTTATTGTCTTGTGCCCAGAATTGGATTACAGCGTTGACATAACAACCAGCATAGAACAGTTCATCTTCTTCGTCAACTTGTTCTCTCTTACGATCAATAGTCTTTGGTCGTTTTTTATTGGTTGCTTTGATTGACCAGTTGTCGATAAAGTTATCATATTCTGAGTCATCTCCATCTTTGATGCAGTATTTGTCAGATTTTACTTTACCTAGTTTTTTCTCCTTAATAAGCTTTTCCATCATAGCATCAATTTTCTTTTTGGTTCTACGATCAGATTTAGGTATTAAGAAGGTTGCTCCATACTTTGAATTAGCAGTTGTCTCACCAAGATATGAAGACTTCTTGTATAAATTAGGAAATGATAAACGCACATTCTCTAATCTGATATTATATGGATTTGGTTGGTCTTTAGTTGACATAATTTCATCCTTTCAACTTTTTATTGGCTAACTCATCAGAATAGGGTGCCAAACCTATTGACATCATTTAAATCATGTTTCGTATCTATTGTACAATGTTATCCCGAATAATCTTTAACTATTTAGCCTATCCTTAAATTCATCCATTAGTAGTTTTTTAAGACATTCACTGCGGTAAATCTGTGGGTTGAATTCTAAATACGAAATAGCACCCTCTAAGTGTTTCATAGGCAAATCTATAATATGGTCACCATTTAGCCAACGATGATGTTCTATACAAGTGTCTGTGTATCCTTTATTATTTATTTCAAAGCTCATCGAAGTCATCCTCCACGGATTCTACAAATACTTCTTTTCCTTTATGGTTTTCAGGAACGAGTGCTAAAGGAGCCTCCGGCTTTATAGTTAATTCGTTTATCATATCTTCACCTATTAAAGGTTTTGCTTCAGTCAATCCTATTAGGCTTTTCTTGAATGCATTACCTTTAAGTAGTTTTTTGAGTTTAACTTCAGCACCTTCTTTCCATTTCCTATTTGATCTGCCTTCTACAAGCTTGTAACCTCCTATCTTGTCACCTGCCAAAGCCCTAGAATAACAATCGGTTTCTACTTCCTTTATAAAATCTTTGATAAGTTTTGCGTTATCTAGTATTAGTTTTCTATCTTGGTCTGTTAGCTTTTGTGGGTCTTCATATTCAAGGCTTTCAAAGTCTGCCATGATAATGGTTTCAGTGAAATTAGCTAATGCTTTACAATCACCTTTTGCTGGACACCATTCACATTGTTTATTGCCTGCAATCCTAGGTGCGTCATCTGTTAGTGCCAATTTTGCACGTTCAGAAACAAACTTACCAAATTTTATTAAGTCTTCTTTGCTTATATCCCAATAGCTGAAGTTATACATTCTCGGTTGCACAATGTGGATTCTAATTGAATCAAACATATCTAAAAAGCCAAACTCATTCAAGACACCTAACGCATACATCTGACCTTGGGTATTTTCATAAGAATCTACTCTTACACCTTTACCATACTTTAAATCGAAAATATGACAAATACGAGTAGACGGGGATATAATAATAGCATCACTAGTCCCAAAGCCATCAGGCACCACATTATCAAATCTAACCTGTTCTTCGATGTAAGTTTTAGAATCAATTGTTTCGTGTGACAATACATAGCTAATATACTCTTGAACATAATTAGCCATCTCCTTTTCTATTTGGTGATTTTGTGCAAAACTTGAGTTTGTAAACCCTAGTTGCTTTAATGTTTTGCCAATACAATCTTCAGGTTCACAGAAATTTGTAATACAATACTCTGCCAGGTCGTGTGCTAATGTGCCTTCATCAGCAAAAGAGTTTGATGTCCTAGGGTAATCTTCAGACGCCTTTATTGAACCAGGGCAATTGATCCATCTTGCAGATCCTGATGCTGATAGCTTTGCATGTTGTGTCATAGTACTTTTTCCCATCTTTTTATAGCTGTATGGTATTCATACTCTATACGAATACTGAGTTGTTCTTTATCAGAAATTAAAAATCTAATTTCTATAAAACCATCCTTTGGTGGTACCCCGGATATGGAAGCAATCATTATAGGGTTAAAACAAAACAAAACAAAATACCATTATTTTGGCACTTAAAGGTTAGCAATTTTTTCATTGTATTTCCTCTTGTATATCTAAACTATTATTCCAAGCAGGCATCTTTTCGTCGTGGAACTCAGGATATCCACATTCAATACAAAAGCCATCTTCGCCAAGTAATGGTTCTCCACATTCCTCACAAGGTTCTTCGTCGGCTATTATAATAAAGTCAATTGATTGTCCTGTTAATTTGTCACGCATTCTGTTCCCTTTCTAATTTCATCCTTTTATGGTATTCACCCCAATACTCGCCTTTTCTTCTTCCAGGTACAAGTTGTGCATTACCTAGGTTTTGCCTTATTTCCATGCAAAGGTGTTCTGCTTCTCTGAGTTTTGAACCTTCACCCTCATTCTTGTTATGCTCTCTAAGGATGTCTACTACTTTTGTTATTTTCTGTTCTGGGGTCATTTGATTAAATCATAATCTACAGCGTGGTGGTCTTGCGCACACAGGCTGTCTAAGAAGTTAAACTTGTCATGGAATCTACCTATTGGCATTTGTTCAATTTCTACTTCAATCCATTCACCGTTAGCGTCTGGTTCTATGTTTGGAACCTGTTTTATTCTAACTTTCATTTGCCCCTCCTGTTGAAAAAGTAGGGAGGACCCTAAGATCCTCCCATAAGTGGTTACGCTTTACAGGGACGAAAGCTTTGTGTGTAGACGTTTTAGTGCTTTAGCATCAAGATCTGGAATAGATTCTCCGCCTAGTTTTTGCACAAGCTTTTTGATTTCTGCACGAGTAATTGCATCATCATCCATTTTCTCTTTTGCAAGAGCTTTAACAGACTTTTCTGTAATTGCATCCTCGTCTTCATCTTCGTCATCATCTTCATCTTCGTCATCATCTTCAGGCTCTGGTTCTTTAGCTTTACGAGAACGACGCGTTGGCTTTTCTTCTGTTGCTTCTGCAGTTTTACGACGACGGCGAGTTGGCTTAGGTGCTTCCTCTTCTTCATCTTCGTCATCATCTTCGTCTACTGTGTCAGATGCTGCAACTTTGCCGGTAGATCCTTTGGCAACAGTCTTAGTTAATGTGACTACTGCTTTGGTTAGTTCTTCAATACGATCTTCTAATGACATTATTTTCTCCTTTGGTTGTCATTGTTAAATTGAACCATTCAGGCTGGCTCAGGCCTATTCTGCATGTAATATGGTTTTAACACACGTTGAATTTCGTGAAAAAGGCTATTGTCTATAACCAATTTTGGCTCAATAGCTTTATTCAATATATTTTGTAAATGATTTCGTAGTTGCTGTATTTTTGTGCTTTTAGAATCTCTAGTATCCTTAAGTATAATTTTTGTTCTGTTAACTAGAGTGTCAGACGGTATATCTTTACCCATATAGCAAACAAGCAATAAATGTGTCAACTCATATATTCTGTAATGGATTTTAATATTTTCTGTGTTATCAGGTGGAATAAAGATGTGTTCTCGTTTGCTCATGTTTGTCTCCTTGTTTTATATTCGATCCTATGTAAGCATAAATTATATTTTTGTATATGTAAATTGTATTTTACAAAAAAATTGGTTCTAATTATGTTGTTAATAACAAAAAACAAGGAGAAGACTAAAATGATCGACAATATAATGACACTAGAAGAAATTGAAGAAGGGTTAAAAGACAAGAAGTTATACGTAATCTCGACGATTATTGATGTTTCATATCCTACTCTTAAAAAGCTACAAAATGGAGATAAGGGCAATTATACTTATAATGTTCTAAAGTCAGTCAGTGACTACCTTAGAAAATAAGTTATTAACAAGGAGAAACCCCTGTGCCAAGTATAGTAAAACAGTACCTACATGAAGATAAGGATTTATTTCCTTTAAAATATAAAACACCAAAAGACAAAAAGTGGACTACAAAGGAATATACAAGAAAAGAAATACTAGCCCATCAAGATAACCTTGGTTGGAGAATTGGTAAAGAGAACCTAATCATTGACGTCGATCCAAGACACGGCGGAGATGCTTCATTAAAGAGATTGCAAAAAGATATTGGTTTCAAGATTGAACCTACAGTCCACACCCCGAGAGGTGGATTCCATTGCTACCTATCTGTTCCGGATTATTGGCAGTCTAAGAAGTTCCGTAAAAAGATAAATGACAGATATCCAGGTATTGACTTCCTAAGCATTGGTGCTTATGTCCTTATTTCTGGTTGCGTCACAGAAGATGGTGGGTACCGATGGGCAGATGAGTTATTTGAAAGCTTTGTTGAACATGACGCACCTGAATCTTTATTAGAATTATTGCACTATAAAGCTAAAGACAAAAGTGACGATGATGACATGGGAGACTTTGAAGGTCTCATTGGTAACTCTGCTAATTGGGATGAGGAAACAGTAATAGAATTCCTCAATAAATTAGATAGCAATATGGACCACGATACTTGGGTAAAAGTTGGTCAAGCATTACACGATTGGGATCCACAAGATGGACTCAAGTTATGGGAAGATTGGTCGAAAGACGGAGAGACATACGAAAAAGGTTTAACTGAATACAAATGGTCTAGCTTTACTAGCGATGCAGGTATTAGCTTAGGCACATTGATCTATCTTGCTAAAAGGTCAGACATCCACAAGACTAATACTGAGATCAATGAAATAGTAGAGAAGATCAAGAAAATTAAAGGTCCTGATGATAGTGACCTAAAAAGCGATATCTATCCTAAAGTACAGAAGATGAAGCTTAGTCCTATTGACAGAGATAAAATTGCTAGCGCCGTGTCACAATGGTATAAAGATAATGGCGTCAAGACTTCTATCTCCTACATAAGGGGAAATCTAACCTACGTAGAATCTAATCTATCATTGATCGATCAACCAAAAGCACCTGAATGGTGTGATAAGTATATCTATGTTAACTCGCATAACTCATTTGTTAATAAGGAAAAATTGACATCAGAAAAAGTAGAGAGTTTTAATCTATCTTGCGGCAAGTACGTACCTATGTCAGAAAGCGGAACAAAGCCATCTGCTTATAAGTATGTGTCAGACAGAGGTTTTATTGAGCAGGTAGATATGATGATGTATTTGCCACATATTGACTCTGATGTTTGCACCCATGCAGGACTAAAGGTTCTTAATACTTTCAATAAATTCTCAGTTCCAGACGAAGCAGAGAATTACACCAAAGAAGGTAGAAAGGCAATTAGAAAAGTTGAAGAGCATTTTAGAATTATTACTGGCAATCAGGAGTATGCAGACATTTTAATGCAATATATAGCGCATAGTGTCCAATATCCTGGCAAGAAGATCTTATGGGCCCCTTTTATCCAGAGTATAGAAGGTTATGGTAAATCATTTGTAAGTAGCTTAATGCGAGAATGCTTAGGTTTTAGGAATGTAGGTATTGTTTCATCAGATTCATTAACGGGTAAATTCAACCTATGGGCAACAGGATCTATCATCAGCATTATTGAGGAAGTTCGACAAGTAGGTGAAAATAGATATCACGCGCATAACAAGATGAAAGCACTTATCACTGAGGATTATATTCAGATTGAACAAAAGAAAATAGATCAGTATCAGGCAAAAAATGTCACTAACTATATTTTGTTTTCTAATCACAGAGACGCATTGCCTTTGACATTAGATGATAGACGATACTTTGTAATATTTATTCCTTTTCAATCTAAAGAGTCATTTAGTGCTTATGTAGGTAAAACTTATGAGAAGTATTTCAGTGAGTTATTTGATTTGTTAAGGATGAACGGAGATGAGATTAGGAAATATATGCTCGAATACCCTATTAGTGATGAATTCAAGAATATGTATCAAGCACCTAATACTACCTATAAGAACCTAATGATAACGACAGAGGAAAATAGCATTGATGGATACATGGAAACGCGTGAACTGATTGAACATGGTGGTGAATATTATAATAAAATGGTGATATCCTCAAACGAACTATTTGATGATGTGCTATTTGAGTATCCACACCTGGAGTTAACAAACATGTCAAAAAATAAGATTTTAAAGAAACTTGGCTATAGTTTAATGGCTAAACCGGTGTTTGTAGATGGTAAGACAAGGAGGTTATGGGTACAAAACCCAATGTCCAATGCAGAGGCTAGGGCCAATCTTAAGTGTGGAGACGTATATGCAGACGATATTTAATTACAAACCATATACAGAAATTACAAACATTGGTGTAGTTTGTAATTCAGTTTTGAATGCCATTTTGTTAAGGTGGGTCTATGTTTCTGAATAATTTAATTACAATATTACAATATTACAACCAATTGTTAGATATATATTGGAAAAATAAAAAAACTACAAATATTTTTTCTATTATATATAAGTAACCCGGGGAGTTTGTAATTTGTAATTTTTTAAGTTTTTTAAACCTGGCTGCATGGCCACAAAATTACAACAAAAAGCAGTTTGTAATTATAGCATGTGCCGCTACATAACCCTAAAGAAAGTAGGCTTGTAATGACCAAAAAGTTAACCAAAAAAGAACGTAAACTAAACCGGCAGGATTTTAGAAGTACTAACCACCAAAAGAGCACAATAAAAACTTGGGGTGCAGACGTGGAAATAGAAAGACGGCGTAGAATAAATGTCTCTGTTTGGGCATACGCATACGAGTTTGAAAATGATTCAATTGTTAAAGACCGTGTGTTCGATGAAGAGGCAAATCTTATTGAAACACTCATGGATACTGGAAAACCACACCTTGATGACTTCTTCGCTAAGAAATTTGATCCTTGTACTGGCATGTGGATCAGAAATCATCCAGAACTAGACAAAATAAAACACATTTACAATAAATTCTACGCGTTATAGGATGAGACCATGTTTAGTGAAGAAGGTAAAAATAGAAAACGTGAATCTAGTCGTCAGAAACAATTTGACACGGCTAAGGATACGTTGAGAAAATTGAAAGAAAAGGACCATAAGAATCCTTTAGAATTCATGCTATCTATTATGAACAAGAAGGATATTACTGTTGGTATTCGTCTTGAGGCAGCAAAGGCCGCCGCACCTTATGTTCATTGTAAACAACCAATGGCTATTGACATCGATACTGAAGTTCATATCATTCCACCTTTTGTTCCTTCTCGCGGCATATTGGCGAAAGACTTTAAAGAGGAACTAGGTGATGACTATGAATGGGATGATGATTTAGATGATTTATAGACATGGCAGACAAAGTAAGAAAAAAGGTATTAACGAAAAAGAACATTCGTAGAAACTTACTTGAGCACAAACGTTCTCACCATCCTGGTTATGATTTAAGAAACCTGACACGGCCACAAAGGCGAATATTCCTATCAAAAGCACGTTTCAGAGTTGTTGTTGCTGGCAGACGCTTTGGTAAAACTGTTCTTGGTGTCACAGAATGCCTATACGAGGCTCAATCAGGAACAAAGAAACTTGTATGGTATATTGCACCAACCTATCGTATGGCCAAAGAATTGGTTTGGGAAGAGTTGAAAGAATCAATACCACCAGAAATGATAGCTAAGAAGAATGAATCAGAGCTATCAATCACTATTAAAGGTTTTAAATCAAAAATTGTACTTAAGGGTGCAGACAATCCTGATTCATTACGTGGTAAAGGTTTGGATTTTGTGGTGTTTGATGAGGCAGCAGATATTACTGATGACACATGGTATAAGGTAATCTATCCTGCATTGACTGACAAGCAAGGTTCAGCATTATTTATTGGAACACCAAAAGGATTCAACTGGTTTTATGATCTCTATATGTATGGATTGCATAACAAAGGTTGGATGTCTTATTCATACACAACGGCTGAGGGTGGCAACGTAACAAAAGACGAGTTGAGTTATGCTAAGAACACCCTATCTAAAAAGCAATATGACCAAGAATTCAACGCATCATTCGAGACTCTATCTAATACTGTCTATTCATCATTCAACCATTTGGAAAACATTGACAAAGGCGTTGATGATTATGGTGACAAAGAAATTATGGTTGGCATGGATTTCAACGTATGTCCTATGTCAGCAGTTATTGGAACAAGGGTTGCAGATCAATTCCATCAGTTTGATGAGATAGAGATACTGAATGGTAATACTGAAGAGATGTGTGAAGAACTGAAAAAGAGATATGGTGACAGAAAGATTAAAGTCTATCCTGATCCTTCAGGTAAAGCAAGAAAAACATCTGCTCCTGTAGGAAGAACAGACTTTTCAATTATTAAATCTTATGGCTTCGATATTATAGCACCGAACAAGGCTCCACCTATTGTTGATAGGGTTAATGAAGTTAACGCTTTATGTGAGAATGCTAAGGGCCATAGGCGTTATTATGTGAATCCTAATTGTAAAAAGACAATCAAATGCCTTAATGGTTTGACTTATAAAGATAATACGTCACAAATTGACAAGAAATTAGGATTAGATCACATGACTGACGCCTTGGGGTATCTAATCCACATGGAGTTTCCTATCATCTCAAGAGGGTTGCAAACAACAAATCTCACAGGACTATAATAAAATTTTACATATTCTCTATTTTAGTATAGGTTAGGTAATATAAATTAGGATTTCCTTTAGTTATGCCAGTAAATACGAAACATATTGAATATGAACACCAAGAGGATATTTGGAAAAAATGTCGCGATGTTGTTGAAGGCCAAGAGAAAATTCATCTTGAAGGACCTTTGTATTTGCCTAAGTTGTCAGGCCAAACTGACAAGGAATACCAAGGATATGTTTCTAGAACATTATTTTATAACGCGACCCAGCGAACAGTAGATGCTATGTCAGGTTTGCTATTCCGTAAAGATCCTGTGATATCTTATCCTGCATCTTTGGAGAATATTGTAAACAACATCGATTTAAAAGGTAATCATATCGATGTATTTGTTGAAGATATTGCCGATGAAGTCCTAACTGTAGGTCGTTACGGCCTTTTGATTGAATATCCTGAATTTAAAGAAGGTGTTATCACACAGGCAGATGCGCAACGACAAAATCAACGAGCATTCTTTGTAAAATACAGAGCTGAAGATATAATCAATTGGCAAACAACTGTTGTCAACAACCAAAAGGTTTTATCCCGTGTAGTTCTACGTGAATACGAAACTGTTCAAAGCGACAAAGACGAATTTGATCTAGACATTGAACTTATTTATCGTGTCTTGGATCTAAACGAGGGTAACTACCGCCAACGTGTCTATAAGGCAAATGACGAGCAGGAAAACCTGTATGTCGTGGTTGACGAAAAATATCCTCTAAAGGGTGGTAGTTATATCAACGAGATTCCTTTTGTGCCAATCACTGCCAAAGGTAATGAGATTGAAATGCAGAAGTCACCAATTATTGATTTGCTGAATGTTAATATATCTCACTACAAGACTACGGCAGATCTTGAACATGGTGCACACTTCACAGGATTACCTACGGCAGTAGTTACTGGTCATTCATTGGCAGAAGGTGAGACACTTAAAATTGGTTCATCAACTGCATGGGTCTTTAGTGAGGCTGAAGCAGATGCTAAATATCTTGAGTTTGCAGGAAGTGGACTTGATGCATTAGAAAAACGACTTGACAAAAAAGAACAACAAATGGCTACCTTAGGTGCAAGGATGCTTGCTAATGAAAAAGCAATGGCTGAAACAGCAGAGTCACATATCATTAAACGCCAAGGTGAAAATAGTGCACTGGCTTCAATAGCGCAAGCAATCGCAGATGGTGTCACACAAGCACTTAAAATTCTTTCAGATTGGGAATCCATTACTGGTGATATTGAATACAAGATCAATAAAGACTTTATTCCTATCAAAATGCAGCCACAAGAAATTGTTGCCTTGTTACAGGCTTGGCAATCTCAAGCAATATCTTTTAATGATCTTGTTGATAACTTCCAACGCGGCGAAATAATTGACAGCGAAAGAACAGCAGAAGATATCAAGGCCGACTTAGAGATCGAAGGTCCTGGTTCGTTTGGAGGACAAGATGGACCCGAACGACAAGATATTTGAAGATCTAACTGAAAGGCAGTTGCAGAGTCTAAGATACGATGCCTCAGTTAGAAAAAAAGTATTGACAATCCTAAAGAAATTAGAGAATGACATTGTCAATAGAATAACCGACAAAGAATCATTTACTCAAAGGCGCTTACAGTCGTTATTGGACGAAGTAAGAAAGTCGATCAACAATACATATAGAATAATTGATAAAGAAGTATCAAAAGAAATGCTAGACTTTGGTAAAGTTGAAGCAAAATCATTTGAGACCATATTGGCTGGCGCGGCAGAGATAGCTTCTGTCAAGGTAACTGTAAAGAGTGTTGTTGATTCCATTCAATCTTCTTTGATAGCAGGTGCGCCTAGTGAAGAATGGTGGTCCAGGCAATCAAACAAATTAAACGAAAGATTCTCTGACCAGATGCGTACCGGCATACTGCTCGGTGAATCAAACGATAGGTTGATAAGAAGAGTTCGTGGCACACGTGCTTTTGGTTACACTAATGGCATAATGAACTCAGCAAGAAATGACGCCGAGGCTTTAGTTAGATCTTCTGTGCAATCTGCAGCAAACAATGCTCGTTTTGAAGTTATGGAAGCTAATCACAGTATCATAAAATCATATCTATACGTTTCAACCTTGGACGGAAGAACCTCTGATGTTTGCATTGTCAGAGACGGGAAAAGATGGGATGCCAAGACCAAGAAACCAATAGGTCATAATCTTGCATTCCAGGTGCCACCAATACATTGGAATTGTAGAAGCACACTAATAACAGAATTGCGTGGAGTTGATTTACCTGATGACGCAACAAGAGCATCTCCAGACGGACAAGTTCCAGCAAGCACAACATTTTCTGACTTCCTGAAGAAAAAGGGTAATAATTTTTCTGAAGAAGTACTTGGTAAAGGTAAAGCAAAACTATATAATGATGGTAAGATTACACTCCGTCAGTTGCTAGACCAATCAGGTAATCCGCTAACGCTCAAAGAGCTGAAGCAAAAATACGATAACTAAACCCCTAGGAGAAAACAAATGGAAATCGAAGAAGTAAAAAAATTCTTGCAAGAAGATGCTAATGGCAAAAAGCTTTTAGATCAATTGGTCCAAGAGAATGAACAGTTTGAAAGTTTAAAGAACAAGAACTTTGAATTGATTGGTTCTAATGGAAAATTGAAAAAAGAGCGAGACAAAGCAACAACCAGAGCTGAAGAAATTGAAGCTAAAATGGAAGAGCTAGGTGAAAACGATGTAAGTAAGGCTATTGAGAAAGAAACAGCCAAACTCAAAAAAGAAAACGAGACCTTGGTTACAGAAAATACTTCTCTTAAAACCGATAAGAAAAATAATAGTATCAAGTCTAGTTTAGATGAAGCATTACAAAAAGCAAACATTGCTAAAGAGCACATGCCAGCTATTCGTGCACTTATTCGTTCTGAAAACAAGATTGACATTGACGAAGTAGACAACAACGTTAAAATTGGAGACAAGGACATTATTAGTTTTGTTTCTGAATGGTCTCAAGGTGACGTTGGTAAGAACTATATAGCAGCATCACAGAATTCTGGTGGTGGAGCAAAAGGTTCATCTACTGGTGGTAAATCATCTAACGAAGACTTGATGAAGATGGATCCTAAGCAGCGACTGATTGAAGCACGTAAACAAGGAGTGAAATAACATGCCAACCCCCGCCTCTATATTGATGAATACTGTTTATAGTCAAGGCCATCATGGTTCTTCTAATAGTTTTGATCCACTAGCCATAG
>Ga0136601_1000681_pt1 | contig 13375 bp, 13 predicted proteins | sample AntRauMFilla2699_FD_181020 | JGI IMG/M metagenome (GOLD analysis project Ga0136601, IMG submission 181020) | Saline lake microbial communities from Rauer Islands, Antarctica - Metagenome Filla 2 #699 | ecosystem: Environmental > Aquatic > Non-marine Saline and Alkaline > Saline | place... | reverse complement strand
TCTTCATGTGAAGGTTTAGTGTGTACGAATACACACCGCTGCTCCGAGAAGACTAGTTTGTCCACAGTTCCCGTGGCCGGTTGATATAGTTTTTTAGCGAAGGCCAAAATTGGGGCTGCATCGCCTCGTACTATAGCTTCCAAGCTTTATCTTATAAGTGAATGTCCTAACCTCTATCCTTATGAAAATATATCACTCGGATAAAATAATGCAAGCACTTTAATTCTAATTGCTCGTAAAAATACTGCGTGGTACTATCAAATGCATATGAAAGATACACTTAATCGACAGCTTATTGTTTCAATAACCGCTGGAACTATTGTTAAAACAGTTCTAATAGTTTTGTTATTTTGGTTACTCTGGACAATCAGAGATTTAGTTCTAGTTATTTTAACTGCGATTGTTATAGCGTCAGCAATTAATCCAGCTGCAAAGTTTTTGGTGAAAAGAAAGATTCCAAGAATTATTGCTGTTTTACTTATTTACACTGGAATCATTGTAGTAATGATTACTTTTTTTGTTGTTTTTCTTCCTCCACTTGTTGATGATATTCAGCAGCTAGTTTCTCAGCTACCTCAATATATTGAAACATTATCTAACGACAGGCTCGCAGATCTTCCTGGATTAAGTACATTGCTAGAACGAGCAGGGGATACTGGTAATACTATGGATATTATAAACAGAGTAACTTCTGGTGTTACTGGCGCAACGTTTGGTCTCTTAAGTACAGTGTCTGCAGTGTTTGGAGGACTATTATCTACATTGCTTATTGTGGTGATTTCATTCTACCTTTCAGTACAGAATGATGGAGTTGGAGATTTTCTAAAAATTGTTTCACCTGTTAAGAAAGAGCGATACGTATTAGATTTATGGAAACGTTCACAACGAAAAATTGGACTATGGATGCAAGGGCAGTTGTTGCTAGCTGTGCTCATTGGAATTCTTACATACTTAGGACTTTCAATTATTGGAATTCCAAACCCAATGTTCTTGGCACTTATTGCCGCAGTATTTGAACTTATTCCAATTTTTGGTCCAATTCTTGCTGCAATTCCAGCAGTAATATTTGCACTCATTGATGGAGGTTTGGCACTTGGACTAATTACAGTTGGTTTGTATGCAATTATTCAGCAATTTGAGAGTCAGTTAATTCACCCGTTAGTAGTTAAGAAAATTGTTGGAATTCCAGCATTGGTTGCTATAGTGGCTTTAATTATTGGTGCACAAATTGCAGGATTCTTGGGAATCATTCTTTCTGTTCCAATCGCTGCTGTGCTTATGGAAATCGTTTCTGATATTGATAAGCAAAAAACTAAACAATTGGCCGAATTGGAATCAGTAGATCAAAAAAAATAAACTACTAAAATATGTCTACAACAGAAAAACAATCGTTTTATATTACGACAACACTTCCATATGTTAATGCTCGTCCACACATTGGGCATGCAATTGAGTTTATTAAAGCAGATGCAATTGCCCGCTATTTTAGATTAAAGGGAGTGGATGTATTTTTTAATACTGGAACAGATGAGCATGGACAAAAAATCGCAGAGAAGGCCGGAGAGTCTAAAATGCAAATTCAAGCTTACACAGACATGATGTCGCAGCATTTTCTTGAGCAAGCAGATATTTTAGATATTTCTTACGATAGATTTATCCGAACAACAGACGAAGACCATGTAGCCGCTGCGCAGGTATTTTGGAACATGTGCAAAGAGAGGGGATTTATTTATAAAAAAACCTACAAAGGATTGTACTGCGTTGGAGATGAGATGTTTTTGAAAGAAAAAGATTTAGTGGAAGGGAAGTGTCCAAATCATCCAAATCAAGATGTGATTGAAATTGAAGAAGAAAACTACTTTTTCGCCTTTTCAAAATTTGAACAACAGCTTAAAGAAAAGATTTTGAATAGCGAATTTATAACACCATCGTATCGTGCAAAAGAAATGCTGCAGATGGTCGAAGATGGACTAGAAGATTTTAGTATTTCTCGTTTAAAAGAAAAGGTTTCATGGGGGGTTCCTGTACCAGGAGATGATGAACAGGTTATGTATGTGTGGTTTGATGCACTTGTTAATTATATTTCCGCTTTGGGTTGGCCGAGTAATACAGAAAAATTTAATAAGTTTTGGACCAATGGAAACGCAGTTCAGATATGCGGAAAAGACAATACACAACACCAAGCATTGCGATGGCAGGCTATGTTAATGGCAGCAGAACTTCCAACAACAGATACGATTATTGTAAATGGATTTGTTGTTGCTCCAGGTGGGCAAAAGATGTCAAAATCACTTGGTAATGTTATTGACCCTCAAGATGTTATTGATGCATTTGGTGTTGATGGAATGAGATACTTTGCATTACGTGAAGTGCATCCACATGAAGATACCGCCGTTTCAATGGATAAGATTGCTGAAGCATACAATGCTAATTTGGCGAACGGAATTGGTAATCTTACTAATAGAATATTGAAAATGGCTGAAGATAATCTTGATGCAATTCCTGATTTTCCATCACTTTCTGTTTCCGATTCTCAATTCCTTGAGTACGAAGAAGCATTTGAATCATATAATATTCAAAAAGCAGCAGATTTTGTATGGCAAAAAGTAGGTAATTTAGATCAAATAATCCAAGACTCTCAACCGTTTAAGTTAGTGAAAGAGAACCCTGAACAAGCTAAAGACATTATTGAAAAACTGGTTATTGAGCTTTATACTATTGCATTTTTATTACAACCACTACTTCCAAAAACCGCAAAAAAAATGAAGATTAGTATAGAAGAAATGAAAAAACCTGAAAGCCCTCTCTTCCAGAGAATTTAAACCTTGTTGTATTACTTCATGTTATGTTAGCTAAAAATATTCAAATCGCGAATGTTCGATGTGCTGCACTTGCATGTGAAGAAATGAATATTCCGTATAAAGTGATAGATTCTATCGGGAATGCAATTGAAGTGTCTATTGATAATGAAAGATATTATTTCGTGTATTCAAGAAACCCAATGACAACAATTACAGAAAGTGCTATTTGTACACATAAGGGGTATGCAGATGCTTTGTTTAAGGATGAATTACCTTTGCCGCATACACAAACTTTCTTTGATCCAAAAAGTGAACACTATGTTTTAGAGAATGATATTAAGAATTATGATGATGTACTGAGGTTAGTTCTGGAAACATTCGAAACACTTCCTGTTATTGTGAAAATGAGTACTGGATTGCAGGGAAGGAATGTTTTTTTATGTAAAAACAGAAGAGAGATTAAGCGGGCAATACGTATTATTTTTAATCAAAAGAAACGTAATTACGCGACAAGTTTGGTAGTGCAGGAATATATTGATATTCAAAAAGAGTTCCGAGTTATTGTTATGAATGGAGAAGTAAAATTGGTTTATGAAAAGATTAGTGATAATAAAAAAACTAATCTAAGTCCTCTGCATAATAGTGGATCTAAAACCGTAATTATTTTAGATAAAGATTTTCTTGCTAAGATGCAAGAAATTGTAGATCAGAGTCCTACTTTTAAGGCAGGATTTTCTTGGAATGGTCTTGATGTTGCACAGCAGCCAGACGGCTCTTTTATTATTTTAGAGTTAAATGCACACCCAGGATTCACTTTTGTTGCAAGAGATAATGGAGATAGGGTTATAATTGATATATATAAAGAGGTGTTGGAATTTCTTAAAAATAAAAAATCATAATGCAATTACCAAAATATATAGACACACATGCACATCTTAATTTTGATGTATATAACGAAGATCGACATACTCTATTAGAAAAACTTACAGCAGAGCAGACGTGGGTTGTTAATGTTGGAACGGGCCAAGATACATCAAAACGAGCCGTAGAAATTGCTGCAAACACACAAGAAGGTGTGTATGCGACAGTGGGGTTGCATCCTGTGTATGTAAACAAATCGCATGATAAAGAAGAGGGAGAAGTGTTCGATAGACATTTTTATGAGAACTTGTTGCAGAGTGATAAGGTGTTGGCGATAGGTGAATGTGGGTTAGATTTCTTTCATCTTAACGACACGCCATTAAGCGAAGAAGAAAAAGAGCATTATATTAAAAAGCAACGACGAGCATTTGGTGCTCAAATAGAGTTAGCTTTAGAGTTCGATAAGCCATTAATGATTCATTGCAGAGACGCATATAAAGAAACCATCCAGATTTTACTAAGTTATCAGTTAGAACACGGACAAAAATTACAAGGAAATTTTCATTTTTTTGCTGGGACAAAAGCAGAAGCTACAAAAATTCTAGATATGGGATTCAATGTTTCATTTACTGGAGTAATTACGTTCGCAAAGGACTATGAAGAATTAGTGAGACATATCCCATTAGATAGAATGATGAGCGAAACAGATTGTCCATATGTGACACCTACACCATACAGAGGAGAGCGAAATGAACCCGTATATGTTTCTGAGGTAGTAAAAAAAATCGCAGAAATAAAAGGAGAGGACTTAGAGAAGGTGAGTAAACAGTTAGTAAAGAATGCCATTGACTTTTATAAAATATAATTGGTTATGTGTTGTCTACAATTGGACATCTTTTTTATCTCAACTTTTTTAGGGAAGACTCAGGTCTTTATGAAGAAGTTGATGAGTTTAAGCAGAATACTGAAAGGGCCCTAAAGAAATATATTTGGGCTCGGTCGGTGACCTGTATTGGAATTGTCTTAACGGCGCTTCCTATGACGCTGTACTTATGCAGAATTACTGAATCAACCTTTTGACGAAAAACTATGTGAACTGGTAACCGAATGGAAACCATTTCGTGATTTGTTGAAAAAGTATGCTTCACTGGCGTCTTGGGCTCCAAATTTCTTACCATCAGATTCACTTTTTGCGAAAAGAACTACTGTTGCAGAATATCTATGCGAAGTTGTTTCTGAGCTTGCAAAAAGTATCATTGATAAGGAATTTTTCCTGCGACGACCAGGGCTTTCTGAGGATGCAATCCTCAAGGCCGAAAAAGAGCACAAGCTACTCAGGGAAGATCTTGATTTATTTCGGGGGCTTGTCAAAGAGCTTGGTCTCAGGATGGTTTCAAACGCAGATGTATTTAAGTACCACAGTGCTGAAAGTGTCATCTACGTGCCCAATAAATTGTAGAAAACAGAATTAAGTTTCTATTTTAACCTCAACCATTATCCTTGTGCAAACAGGGATTTTTATTTATGTGAGGTGGTACAATTTGTACCACAACTTTTATCAATAATGTCTGAATCTGATACTAAACAATTATATATTCGTATTACTGGTCGTGTACAAGCTGTCTTTTTTCGTGACACCACAAAAAAAGTTGCTGGCAGAATGGGGCTTGTTGGTGAAATTAAAAATCTAGAAAATGGATCTGTTGAGCTTGTTGCGCAAGGTGATGAGTCTTTATTACAAAAATTACTCGATTGGTGTTATCGAGGAAGTTTTTTTGCAAAAGTAGAAGGACTCACCTTCGAGTGGCAAAAACCAATTAAAAAATATTGCGATTTCACTATTATTAAAAGTGATACTTTTTTTGAAGATAAAGCAGCTGCTGCAAAAAATTTAACTAAATATGTATTTCAAGCTAGTGGTAAGTTGGTACCAAAGCACCTTGTTGTTATTCCAGATGGAAATAGAAGGTGGGCAGAAGAGCAGGGAATGAATCCTTGGGATGGACACAAGGAGGCCCTGAAAACAATCACAACACTTTCTGAACATGCACGAAAGCATGGAATTAAATATGTAACATTTTGGGGTTTTTCAACTGAGAATTGGAAACGAGACAGAAAAGAAATAGATATGTTGATGTTACTTTTTGAAGAGGGAATAAAAGGACTTCGAAAAGACGCAATAAAAAATAATGTCCGCTTTCACCATTTTGGTAGAAAAGATAGATTACCAAAACGGATTACTGCAATACTTAATGATTTTGAACAGGAAACAAAAAATTTTGATGGATATCATATTGGCCTTGCTTTAGATTATGGAGGACGTGATGAATTGTTGCGTGCAGTTAATGCGTGTGTAGATAAAAAAAGCGAAGGTGCAATTACTGAAGATCAGTTATCCCAGCTTTTGGACACTAAACATTTTCCAGACCCAGACTTAATTATTAGAACGAGTGGTGAACATAGGACAAGTGGAATGATGCTCTGGCAAAGTGCATATGCAGAATTTTATTTCTCACCGCTTTATTTTCCTGAGTTTTCTGCAGCAGATCTTGATATCGCATTGCAAGATTTTGCTAGCAGGGGAAGGAGATTTGGTGGTTCTTCTAAATAGATAATTATTAAAGTATATTGCACCACAACCTGCAATGTGCTATTCTCGAGCTCATGTCAGACGAAAATATCCAAAACGAAGAAAAAATTATGCAAGACTATGAACTTGGTCTTCACCTTATTCCTACACTTGAAGATAAGACTGAAGAAGTGTTTGAGGGAATTAAGGCAATTGTTACAAAAACAGATGGAACAGTAACAGGAGAATCTACTCCAGTACTAATTCCACTTGCGTATCAGATGGTTAAAAAAATTGATTCTAAAAATTACAAATACAATACAGCATCATTTGGTTGGGTTAAGTTTACAACTTCAACAGCTGCCATTGAGTCACTAAAAGAAGAGTTAGATTTACATAACGATATTCTTCGATATATTCTTTTAAAAACTACTGCAGATGCAAACACATCATCAGAAGATATTTCAAAATTTCTACAAGGAGATGAAGAAGATGAAGTAAGAGAAGAAAAAGAGTCAGTAGCACAACATGAAGATAAAGGAAAAGAATTTTCTGAAGAAGAGGAAGAGGTAAAAGAAGAGACTGAAGAATCTCCGAAAGAAACAGAAGAAGAAATCAATCAAAAGGTTGATGAGGCAATTGACGCTATCACAGAAGAAAAGGAAGAGAAGTAATTCTGTAGATTTTCTCAAATATAAATAAAGTTAAAAATTGACGTAGAACCAACATTCTGCGAATATACTAAGTATGTATTTAAACAAAGCAATCATTGCAGGAAACTTAACACGAGACCCTGAACAGAAGGCATTACCTTCAGGAGTTTCAGTGTGTCAGTTTTCACTTGCAACAAATCGATATTATAAAGATAAGGATGGTAATGCACAGGAGGCAACAGATTATCATAACATCGTAGTATTCGGGCGACAGGCTGAAACAGCCGGACAATACCTTAAAAAAGGGCAAGGGGCTCTTGTTGAAGGTCGGATGCAAACACGAAGTTGGGATGATAAGCAAAGTGGAGAGAAAAAGTACCGAACTGAGGTTATAGCAGACAAAGTACAATTCGGAGCTAAAGGTGGCTCAGGAGGCGGAAATGAAGCTCCTCAGCAGCAAAGTGAAGGAAGCTCAGCTCCTGCAAAAGCTGCACCAGCCGCAGATAAAGGTGCTCAAATCGAATATCCTGATGATGAAATAAACCCAGAAGATATTCCATTTTAATCTATAAATAGTAGAGAAATTTGTAAATATAAAAACCGCTCGTAAAAGCGGTTTTTATATTGCATTTCAAAATATCCTAGTGTATAGTACTGCAACTTATGGCAAACGATTATTTTCAAGAAAACCAAATCAAAACAATTGATTACAAAGATTTAGAGCATTTGCAACACTTTGTGAATCCAAATGGACGAATTATGAGCAATCGTCGAACTAAGCTTACTGCAAAACACCAACGACAAGTTGAGTCAGCAATTAAGCGAGCACGATTCATGGGGTTGATGCCTTACATCGCTCGATAGTCTAGAAGATTATTAAAAAACAAAAACACCTTACGAATTCGTAAGGTGTTTTTGTTTTTTAATAAAAATTCTGATAGGTTGTAATAGATGAAAGTAGATCCTCGAGAACATTGGACTCTAGTAATGCGTTACACCGAGGTCCATACAGGACTTCAGCGGCAATTGATTGAGCTAGAGAAGAGTCACGCAAAAGGTAGTGAAGAGTACAGGTGCAGGGCACATGCCTTGCGTGAACAAGCAGAAGACACCAAACAGCTCATTTCTCAGACATATAAACCCGATGGTTCGTTGTCTGAATCAGGAATGCGTTTTCTTGGAGTGACTTCAGAGGCTGCTTAGGGAGCCTCACATTTTCTTTTTACTTCGCACGCTCAACGTAAGCTCCAGTTTCTGTATTAACGATTATCGCATCGCCAGATTCGATAAACATAGGAACAGTAACTACCGCACCAGTTTCAAGTGTTACTTTCTTGTCACCACCACTGACAGTATTTCCTTTAATGTTAGGTGGGGCATCTTTCACAGTAAGCGTTACTTTAATGGGGGGTTTGATGCCAATAACATCATTATTCCAAGTCAATGCATCTATTTGTGTATTTTCACGCAAATAGAGATATGCATCACCAACCTGCTCTGCTGTTAAGAAGAACCGTGCACTTCTATCTGTTCCTTCAAGAAACCAATATTCAAGCGTGTCAGTTTGCCTATTAAATTTTTGAAATGAATAGGTAACAGTTTTTTTGTCGATATCTGCAACTCGTACAGAGTCTGACTGATGAAATGCGACTTGTTTAATTGCGCCAGAAATTAAATTCCTTATTTTAGTTTGGTTGGCAGGCTTTTGTCTGTTCTTCTTTTTAATTGAAGATTCTAAAACCTCATATGGTTCATTTTCATAAACAATATGACGTCGCTCTCTGATAGCGTTATATTCAATAATTCCCATATTTGTACGTAAGTGTTTTTAATTATTGCTCAGCTTTCATTCCTTTTCTAATTTCCTTCATTATCGCATTAGAAACTTTCTTATTCTCTTTAAGAAAAGTACGCGCTGCATCATATCCTCGTCCGAGTTTTGTTTCTCCATCATCTGTTGAGAAGAATGCACCAGCCTTGGTCACAACTCCATATTTTTCTCCTAATGCTAATATTTCACCTTCAAGAGAGATACCTTCATTGTAAAGAAGATCAAATTCAGTTTGTCTAAACGGAGCAGCAACCTTATTTTTCACCACTTTTACACGCACACGACCTCCCATAATTTCATCACCTTTTTTAATTTGTGCGATTCTTCGAATATCAAGTCGAACAGAGGTGTAGAATTTTAATGCTTTACCTCCAGGAGTAGTTTCTGGATTACCAAACATGACACCAATTTGCATTCTAATTTGGTTAATGAAGATAACAACAGTTTTAGATTTTGCAACAATTGCAGTTAGCTTACGTAATGCTTGAGACATTAATCTTGCTTGTTTTCCAACGTGGTATGCACCCATATCACCTTCAATTTCATCTTTTGGAGTTAAGGCTGCAACTGAGTCAATAACAATAACATCAAGCTTTCCAGATCGAACTAAGCTTTCTACAATCTCAAGTGCTTGTTCACCAGTATCAGGTTGCGACACAAGTAATTCATCAATCTTTACACCAATACGTTTTGCATAATCTGGATCAAGTGCATGTTCTGCATCGACAAAAGAACATATACCACCTTTCTTTTGCGCTTCTGCAATCACGTGTAATGCGAGTGTAGTTTTTCCAGAAGATTCTGGTCCGTAAATTTCTACAATACGTCCTCGTGGCATTCCACCCACTCCAAGCGCCTCATCCAAACCAATAGATCCTGTTGGAATAGTATCAACATCTACTTTACGAGTTTCGCCAAGTGTCATTATTGATTCATCACCAAACTTTGTTTTTATTTCTTTTAGTGTCGCGCTAATGCTTGAACTATTAGGGCTGGCTGTTTCTACAATTTCTTCAACTTCTTTTTTTGCAACTTTAGGTTTCTTCACGTCTTTCTTTGTGTCTTTTTTTGCTGGCATGATTTGTATTATATAAATCTAGTAATAAAGCGCTGATAAATAAGAGTTAATTATTCTCTAAACTCTCTTCCGAATTTGTCTCAGGTGGCTCTGCGGTTATTTGATAAGAGGGGAGTTGACCAGCATAGGTGTACCACAGCGTATGTTCAACATTTCTTTCAAATCTATCTGTTGCTTCAAGTTTCATTATACTGGTGCCGGGTGGTAGGAGCAATTTTTCATCAAATTCATTTTTTTCGTCTACATAAACTGGATGTCCATTAAGTTTAATGAACGCTGTATTACGAGCTTTTCCTTGTAGTCTGATGATGGGCTTATCAAAAGTTGTTCCATTATCTGGCGAGAAAAGTGTTACTTGAGGGCCTTCAAAGAATTGCCGAGAATTGTAGATAGCAAAACTAATTATGCCAGCAATAACAATTACTGAAATGAATATTTTAAGGCGTTTTCGCTGTTCCATTATGACATTGTAACAAAGAAGCAAGGAGGTCTGTCTAGACTAACGCTCATCTTCATCTTCTACTTCTTCTCGTTCAACAGGGTTACCCATCATAGATCCATCTTCTTCTACAATCATATTATCCACTCCCTCAACTTCTCGAGGACCGTCTTCACCTGCATCAATAATTTCACGCGGTTTCGAACCATCTGCAGGACCAATAACTCCACGTTCTTCTAACATGTCCATTAGGCGTGCTGCGCGTGCATACCCAACTCGTAATTTCCTTTGAATATATGAGGTCGACGCTTTACCTGCCTCAATAACTGTTTCTTTTGCTGCACCATATAATTCATCTTGATCTTCTTCATCATCGTCGAATCCTCCAAATCCGCCAGCTTTTTCAATTGAACTCAGGTCGTTCTCATCATTTTTTCCAGTGAAATCTATAGACGCTTCATCAGGTACTTCATTGGCATAATGTTTTTTAATCCAATCAACAACGTCTTTTACTTCTTCTTCTGTGATATATGCAGATTGAATACGTACTGGTTGAGACTTATCACTTGATAAGTACAACATATCTCCAGCTCCCAGTAATTTCTCTGCACCAGTCATATCTAGGATTGTTTTAGAATCGATTGATGATGCAACTTGTAGTGCAACACGAGTAGGGATGTTTGCCTTAATTAATCCAGTAACAACATTCACACTTGGTCGTTGTGTTGAAAGGATTAAGTGAATTCCAACGGCTCGAGACATTTGTGCTAATCGAACAATACTCGCTTCTAACTCGCGAGGGTAGGCCTGCATAAGGTCTGCGAGCTCATCAATGAATACAACAATGTACGGCATCGATTCTGGAACTTCAGTTTCTTCGTCACTGCTTTTCTCTGCGGCAGTAAGGGCTGGTTTAAGTATGTTTTCGTGGTACGAGCTAATGTCTCTAACTTTATTCTTCTCAAGAATGTCATATCTTCTATCCATTTCTTTTCCTGCCCATTTTAGTGAAAGAATGGCTTTTTTAGAATCTGTAATAACAGGAGTAAGTAGGTGAGGAATTCCGTTGTATAGCGTTAGTTCCACTCGCTTCGGATCAACCATGATGAACTTAAGTTGGTCTGGGTGATTTCGATAGAGTAGGGAAGCGATAAGTGCATGAATTGTTACCGACTTTCCAGATCCAGTTGCTCCAGCAATAAGTCCATGTGGCATTTTTGCTAAGTTCGCAAAGTGAGATATTCCAGTAATACCTTTTCCCATGCAAACGTTAAGTGGTTTCTTCGGATCATTAAATGCAGAATCTTTAAGTAATGTTCCAAGTCCAACCGTAGTTTTGACTCTGTTTGGTATTTCAATTCCTACTAAAGATTTTCCTGGAATAGGTGCTTCAATTCGAAGTGGGTGAGCCGCAAGTGCCAAAGCAAGGTCGTCTTGTAATGCAACAATTTTTGAAAGCTTCACACCTTCAGCTGGTTTGAGTGCGTATCTAGTTACAGTTGGTCCGATTGAAATTTCATCCATTTCTACGTTGATACCAAAATTCGCAAGTGTTCGTTTAATGATATTTGCATTCGCTTTAATATCTCCAACTCCTGGTTTTCCAGAATCTTTTTGTAAGAGTGATAGTGGTGGTGGTGTAAATTTTTGGTTCGCTTTTTTAGAAAAGAAGACTAGCCCTGAAGGTTTGTCTGAGAGTATATTTTTTGATGTATCTTCTGAAGTAGTTTTTTCTGATTTCTTTATTTTCTTAGCTTCAGGTTTTTCTTCCTTTACTTCTTCCGAAGTAGATTTTTCAACAGGCTCAGATTCGGCTGCTTTAATTAATCCAGAAACCGCATTTTCAATATCCTCGTCCTTTGCGACTTTTTCTTTCCTTTTAAATAGGGAAGCCCAATTGAATTTTAATGAAAGATTGAATTCAATTATTAGAGCAATAAGTAATATTGCAAAGAGTACAATTCCCGCTACCCAGATGCCAAACATTGCTTGTAGTGGAGAGGCAACAAGTCCTCCAGTTAAACCACCTTTTGATTCAAAGAGTAATTCTATTAATCCAATAATTGAAAGGAAGATAATAATTCCAGTTACAATTTTTCGTATTGCAGGATTCTCCTTTAATGTAGCCAAAAAAGAAATACCAAGCGCAATTAAAATAACAGGAATAAAATAGTATCCAACACCAAAGAGTTTAGTCAATAATGAGAAAGCAAAAGCTCCAACAGCACCAGCATTACCAAACGAAGCAAACCCCAAGAAAATTGCAATAACAATAAAAACGATAGCAATTATTGCTTCCACTGTTTCTTGTTTTAACCCAGTAGATTTATTGGTTTGCTTAGAATTTTTGTTAGCTTTTTTTATAGACTTTTTAGTGGATTTCTTCTTTGGCACAGGCGTATCTTATCAGTTAATGTATCTCTTCATGATACCACTTAATATATCCACATGTTATGCACTTTAATAAAAGACATGCGTCTTAGACTATTTGTTTAAGCCATCTATTTAAGACATTTGCTTTTTATTTTTCGTTAACCTACAATGCAAAAACGTCCTATAAAAAACTTCAAACAAAAAGACAAAAATGAGCACAGAAAATAAAAGACAAATTTCAATAAGACAAAAAGATTCACTAGATGTGTCTTTTAGTAAACTCGCAATAGAGAATGATTTTGTGCTTTATGTCTACAAAAAGATTGAGAAGTTGTCTACTGCAGTATTCCTAGTGACAGCTCATCTAGAAGAGCAAGAAGTTATGAGAACTGATTTGCGGGCATCAGTTCTGTCTCTTATAAAAAAGACAAATTTCAACTTTGAACATCAGCAAAAAAATATTTCTTTTGTCTTTTACTCTGCTGATGAAGAAAAGAATTATTATGACGAAACTGTTTCATCATTACTAAAAATAAAATCATTACTTTGTGTTGGACGTGACTCTTTTTTGCTTAACCAAAATAATTGCAATGTCTTACTAAAAGTTATTACTAGTTTATTGGATGAGATTTCTGATCAGTATAGTTATCAAGAGAAAAATAATGAACTTCAATCAACAATATTTTCTGAAGATTTTTTTACTGTAGACAGTCCTCTTGTGACCAGTAAAGAGAGTGGTCAGCAATCAACTTCTACACATTTAGATTCCT
>Ga0136601_1000680_pt1 | contig 13394 bp, 12 predicted proteins | sample AntRauMFilla2699_FD_181020 | JGI IMG/M metagenome (GOLD analysis project Ga0136601, IMG submission 181020) | Saline lake microbial communities from Rauer Islands, Antarctica - Metagenome Filla 2 #699 | ecosystem: Environmental > Aquatic > Non-marine Saline and Alkaline > Saline | place... | reverse complement strand
AATAATCGCATGATCAAATGATACCGTGATACCGTCTGGCCCCGTCAGTCGTCCTTCATCAAATATCTGCAAAAATATATTTAAAATATCTGGATGTGCTTTTTCAATTTCATCTATAAATACCAAAGCATACGGTTGTTGCTCAATTGCTGTCGCGGCACGCGTCACAAATTGGTCTAACGTCGTTATTTCGCGATACTCTGACATATCAAAACGTATCATTGCTTCTTTACTACCAAAATACTGTTGCGCTAGTACCTGTGCAGTATAGGTTTTTCCTACTCCTGTAGGACCAAGAAACAAGAACGCACCAATCGGTCGATCAGCTGACCCTATCCCAGAACGCGATCGTTTCAGCGCACTTGTTACTTCGCTGATAGCTTCGCGCTGTCCTATAATTTTCTCTTGCATAGCAGATTCAAGGCTAAGCAACACTTCCTTTTCATCTTGAGTTAACATATTCATTGGGATATGTGTCTTCTCACTTATCAGTTGTCGAATATGTTCTATAGTTACAGCATTTCCTGTACTTAGTAATTCATCAAGAATACCAATTGATTTTTTAGGTTGAGGCGTGCGTCCCATTGTCGTATCTGTAAGCTCTATAAGCTCTAGTACGGCTTTTTCTGTAGGTCGCTGTACGCCATGCACATCAAAATAATCATATACTACAGCCATTACTTCCACTTGAGACAATGCTGGTAAATCTACATATTCGACATAACGCATAAATCCTTCATTGTTTTTGATCTCTGCGTGATAATGAGATGGTGTCGTTGTATATATACATTTTAGAGTACCGTTGTCCATATACTGTTGTAGTAACGCATGTAAATGGTCATATCGATACAAGCGTTCAATCACAAGTATCACATTCTTTGCCTGTTCAGCTTCGTCTAAGGCACGCGTAATATCAGTATAAGTCATGTCATCTGGAATCAACTGAACTACGCGCTTGAAATCAAGCCGGTCATCAACAAGCCCCCAATGTATATTTTTTGCTAAATGTTGCAACATTACGGTTACTCCAGCACCTTCGAGCGCTCCTAATAGTACATGCCCACCCGTATTTTTAACTAAAATTCTTTCCAGGTGATGTAATATTTTTTTTCGTGAACCTGGAACATACCTGTTGGGAGCATGGCGCATTTCTCGACTATGTTTATCTAAAAAAGGAGTTGCTGGGAATGACCATGTTTTTCCAATTGATCCCAAGCGTGCAAAACGTTCATACGGTATAGTCACCGGTATAATTAAAAAAAATGGGAATACAACAACAGCAAGAACTAGTGCGATGACACCGACTACAATAGTAGTGAAACGAATAATGACACCAATACTCCGTGTGGTGATTGAAAAAATAACGTTTTGTAACAAGCGCTCAATAGTAGCCTGCGACGATGAGCTATACGTGTCGGCCTTCCACGGCGCAACAAGAGTCCGAAGTAGACGTACCATTGAAAAATAATTCCATATAAATCGTATGAGGTTTTTCCACGTAGCTATACCTTTTTTCATTAACATAAGTATAGCATAGGTTGTTGACTACTCTACACCTTCGAGCATTCCCTCAGCAACATCATCAAGCAATCCATCTATGTTACCAGTCATTATACCTTCAATATTACTCCACGATTTTTTAATGCGATGATCGGTTATGCGGTCTTGGGGGAAATTGTATGTACGAATCTTTTCTGAGCGATCCATGGTCCCTACCTGAGATGCGCGGTGATCTGAATATTTCTTATCTTCTGCTTCTTCTCTAAGCTGTTCTAATTTCTGCGCAAGCAATGACATCGCTTTTTCTTTATTTTTCAACTGTGAACGCTCTGCCGTTGATCGTACCCATTCCCCTGTTGGCTGGTGAATAACACGCACCGCTGTTTCAACTTTATTCACATTTTGCCCTCCTTTACCTCCTGAGCGCGAGGTTTCAAATTCTAATTCTGTTTCGTCCAGTTTAAATTTTATATTCTTTCGGATTGGCATAATAACAACCGATGCGGTGGACGTATGGATTCTTCCCTGCTTTTCAGTTGAAGGCACCCGTTGTACACGATGAATACCAGTTTCAAAACGTAGGCGCTTATATACATCTTGCCCTTTTATCTGGATGCTTACTTCTTTATACCCTCCGACGTCATTAGCTGATTCGTCTTGTAGTGACCATTGCCACCCTGTCGCCTCTGCATAGCGTTCGTACATTTCTGCCACCTCTCGAGCAAACAGTGACGCTTCGTCTCCACCTGCGCCAGCGCGCACCTCCAAAATAATTTCATTGGGGAATTTCTCTTCTTCTTTTTCTTTTTCTAGGATATCTGCAATTTGTTGCTCTACGCCGTCTTTTTGTTGTTGCAACGTATCAAGCTCATCTTGTGCCATATCACGCATTCCTTCATCCTTCAGTAATTCTTGTGTTTCCGTAATCTTAGCCTTTAAACGTTCGAGCTCTGATGCAAAAAACTGAGTACGTGGATTGTTCTTAATTTGTTCTAAATCTAAAGTCATAATGAAAGTATACTATGTTCTTGCCACAATCAAAAACCATTCCTGAAGAATGGTTTTTATCGCTACGCTTCTTCTTTAGAAGCCTCTTCTTCTTTTGCATCAGTTGGCTCTCCGCCTGCCTTTTCGGCGCGGACAGGTTCTTTGGCAGGAGTAGTAGTTTTAGTCTTTGCTTTTGCCACTCGTTTACGGAATTTATCAGCACGCCCTGCGGTGTCCATTTCCTTGCGCTCACCTGTGTAAAATGGATGTGAAGCACTTGAGATTTCTACCTTATAGAGTGGATATTCATTACCATCATCCCATTTTGCGGTTGCTTCAGCCTCTATTGTTGACTGCACAAGAAATCGCGCCTCGCTTGAGGTGTCTTGAAATATAACTGGTCGATGGTTTTGTGGGTGAATATCTTTTTTCATAACAGGGACTACATTATCATAATATAATAAAAAATACAAGCACCTAATCTCTAGCCTGCTCTTCCAAGAAATCAATATCTCGTTGTATGGTATCTGCTTTAGCCATTACCTGATTACCATAAAACATGTTACTTACATTAGGAGCAAAACACCCACGCCCCGAGTAATATTTACATGCTGCCTCACGTTCTGCGGTGAATCCTCCAACTGCCGCACCTAGGTCACGCATATATATCCCTGTTGCATGCACTGCATGACGAGGGTTCCATGGGTTGGTAGCATCAATGTTTAGCATAGATTTTAGTGCTTCACGCACGGATAGCCACGTTGTTGGAATAAATTGCGTTGGCCCCATGGCACCTCCCCAGCCTCCGCTGGACAGTGGGCATGATAATGGCTGTCCTTCTGGTGGCAAGCCAAGCTCGTTCATAATCTGTAAAAAAGCCGCCTGATCATCACGCCATGACTCTCCAGGTCCGGGCATGATATCACGCCACGTGCGACTGTCACCAGGACGGTTACATGTACCTACGTTTTTACCCATAGCTGACTCTTGTTGCAGAATGGCAAGAATCAATGCCGGGCGTACACCTGTCTTTGTCGATGCTTCACGTGCATACTGCAAGGCATCTCCAAACGGAATACCTCCTTCTGGAATATCACCTGCAAGTTCAAATAATCGTGCACGTATTTCAGCAGCCTGTGCTTTACGACTTGCAATCATCTGCTCGAATGACTGTTCCTTTTGTTTACTTACCGATAGCAAATTATTTTGCTGCTGCTCTTTCTGCTCTACCTTTTGCTTGTCTTGTTCAAGCTCATATTTAATATCGGCTTCTTCTGCTTTCTTTTTCTCTAATGTCTCACGCTGTTCGTCTGTTTCTGCTCGCACCTGTTTAATGACATTACTAGAATCATAGAGGGCATTTTGTAATCGTATAAATATATCAAGGTCACGAAAGAAACTTGATATACTTTTGCCACTTAGAATTATTTCTACAATACTCTGGTCGTCAATTTCACGACTTTTACGTACGAGCTTTGCTAATGATGTTTTTTCTCTCTCTAATTCCGTAGATAGGTCTTGTATAGTTTCTTGTTTATCAGTAATCTGACCTGATAGCTGTCGTATGAGACGCTCCTTTACGTCGATGCTTTCTTTTGTTGTATTTATTTCAGCGCGCAGACTATTAACACGTGACTGAATACCTTGAGACGTTCCTCGCTGAGAGCTTAACAGTAATTCTTGTTCCTTAATTTCTTTTTCAAGTTCAGCAAGACGTGCACGCAATTCGGCCTCTTCTTCTTGTACGCTCGAGATCGTTTGTGCCTCAGATGTTAGTGGGTGCAATAGAAAAAAGCTACCTACCACAAAGACGGCTATCCCTAGTGCGCATATACTCTTGGCTAGGCTTTTCATTGAGACTAGTATAACACAAAACCACCTTGCGGTGGTTTCTCTGTGTATAAAATAGATTGTGTTTATGCTTCTGAATCGCCTCCCTCTTCGTCTTCTTTACCTTTCTTTTCAACTTCGATTGAGTCAAAGTCAATTTCTCCGCTTTCTTCTTCCTCCTCTTCTTCCTCACGAATTGCAGCAATAATAGCAACAGTCTGCTCATCTTCATGTAAAAGCTCTACTCCTGTAGGGACCTTCACGTCGCGAATACTGATCTGATCATCTACTTCTTTAAGATTTTCTAGAGATACCTCAATTGAGTGTGGTAAGTCTTTTGGAAGTACTTCCACCTCAAGCTCATGGAGAATCTTGGTAAGTGTACCAATATTTTGTTCTACCGCTGGAGATTCATCAATAAATTCAATAGGCACTGAAACTTCGATTGATTTACCTGCCTCAATGATTTTGAAGTCAACATGAGTAACTTTATCTGTTACTGGATCTTGTTGATAATCTTGTACCAACGCTTGTAATTTTATATCATCACCTGCAAGCTCAATAACTGTTGATTCGCCTGCTTCTCGATAGACACGGATAAATTCACCGTAGGTCATCACAATCGCAGTTGATTCCTCTCCACCACCATAAAATACAGCCGGGATTTTATCCTCTGCTCGTAATGTTTCATTCTTAATTGCGGGATCGCGTTTTTCTATAGATAATGTAATCATAACAGGTTGGTATTATACAGAAAGGTTGGAAAAAGTAAAGAATTTATCGTATCTCCCACCCTTCATCTTCTAGTCTCTTGTAAATAGCATCTGTGATAGGGGTAATTTCTTTATCAGCTAATGTTTTGTCATGTGATTGAAATACTAATCGATACGCATAGGACACACGATCATCTTTTTCATACCGATCAAATTGATCAATGCGCATGAGCCATTCTCCGGCTAACTCCCTGTACAGTTCCTCTAGTTTTTCTGCTGAAACATCTACGGGCACCCATACAGCAATATCACGTGTGGTAAATGGATATGGTGACCAATCAGAAAATTCTGCATCATCGTACATATGTGTAATTTCAGGATAAGTTGATATGTTTATATCTTTTTCCTCGCAGAATTTTTTTAAGCTCATTTCTGTAATTTGTTTTTTCTCATTCCATGCAATGTGCATTTCTTCGTTCGGTGTCCATACGGTGCCTATTTCAAACAGTTGTAATTCTTTGGGACTGTTTTTGCCAAACAATGGTGCATTTTTACCATTACGCTCTAGCGCATCGGTTAGTCCGTCAGACAAATTCTTGCGCAAGAAATTTTTGTCTTCTGCACTGTGGTGGACTTCTTTTTTACCTGAATTAGCAAACGTATAGGTAATAATTTCGCTATATCCCTCATTTAACATATAGGTGCGCGCATTCAATTCCATTGATGTCTTTCTATCGACCTTTGGTTCACCAGATAATTCTGGCATTACTGGTTCTATATTCCTGTACCCAATGATACGTCCAATTTCCTCTGCCATATCACAAGGCTCCGATAAATCATCATGTCGTAGGTATGGCACAGCCAGGGTAAACATAGTATCATCACCAACATCGGAACTACCATTGTCATTCCCGCGCAGGCGGGAATCTTGTGGGGCACCTTTTGAGATCTCCGCCTGCGCGGAGATGACACCCTCAACAGTATATGACATATTCCAACGATCTAAAATATCTACAACATCATCAGAAGTCACATTAGCGCCTAAACGATGTGCAATGTACGAAGCCGTAAAGCTTATAGTTTTGTCTGACTGCGGTTGTGTATATATGTCGACTATTTCCTCGAACTCTGAATCATTATTAAGCTCATGTAACAATGAGCTAATTTCTGTCATAGCGAAATCTACATGCTCAGGTGATAAATTATTTTCAAATCGCTTGGATGAGTCTGTTAGAATGGCATGCTTGCGCGATGTTTTACGCACAGATGTTGCGTCAAAATTTGCTACCTCAATAATGATATTTTTTGTATTATTATCTACTTCGGCTTTCTTTCCTCCTTTTACGCCCGCTAGAGCTAATACGCCCTCGTCATCCGCGATGACGGCGTCTGTTGTATCTAAAGTGACTTCCTTGCCGTCTAGGGTTGTCATAGTCTCTCCATTGACCGCCTGGCGAATCGTAATAGCACCTGAGACCTTGTCAGCATCAAAAGCGTGCATAGGTTGCCCACAGTCATACATTACAATATTTGTTACATCAACAATATTGTTAATTGATCGTTGTCCAATAGTTTCCAAATATTTCTTCATCCATTCTGGTGAATCACCAACGGTAATGTTACGCACCGCACGCCCTGCATAGCGACGACATGTTTGTGTATCAACGGTAATCGACAACGGTGCTGTGCTGCCGTTGTCGTCCTCGGGCTGTGAGGTGAATTGCGAAGCAAGAGAGGATCCCCTGGAGGAGACCCGGGGATCCATATATTCTGGAAGCTTGAACGTCAGATTCAACAACGACGCAATTTCTCGCGCAATACCTTGATGCGATAATAAATCTCCTGCGCGGTTTGGCAGAATATTAATATCTAGCATCGTATCGTCACCCACCCGTTCCATCTCCTCGATTTCAGCGAGATGGTGCGTTACGGTATCAGCCAATTCTTCGGCCGACGGTAGTGATTCCGTAATATATGATTGTAGCCAGTTGTAGGATGTTTTCATAAAAGTTTAGAGTTTAGACAGTAGATAATAGAAAATAGATATTATGATGTTAGTTTGTTTAACATTCTAAGAATTTGGTTTAATAAATCGTCTACTTCACTATAATCTAAATCTCTACTAAATTCTAGTCGTTTTAATATTATAATTTGAGTCTCGAGCTCTGATGCAGATCCATCTTTGGCATTTGTGATGTGATCTTATATATGTATTCCACTAAGGAAACGGACTTTTGCCATACGGTAAGATTTTTATAATTACTAATCTCCATAAATCTCTATTATCTACCTTTTACCCTCTACTATCTAGTAACCCCTCTTGCAAACGTAAATCTCCTTGATACAAATATCGTATATCAGAAACATTCCATTTCACCATCGCAATACGATCCAATCCTCCACCGAATGCAAAACCTTGGACCTTTTCGGGATCATAGCCAACGTTTTTTATAACATTAGGATGCAGCATTCCTCCACCCATAACCTCTAGCAATTTCCCACGGAACTGCACAAAAATTTCAACAGACGGTTCGGTGAATGGGAAAAAGCTTGGCAAGAATGTAATCTCCACATCATCGCCCAGCATATCACGATAGAATTTTAGTAGTATCCCCTTTAGGTTTGCTAGATTTATATCTGGACCGACCATAGCTCCGTCAATTTGAAAGAATTGCATCTCGTGTGTCGAATCAGTAGATTCATTACGAAATACTTTTCCAATAGAAATTGCTGCGTGCGTCATCTCACCAGCCTTTGCAGCAATTTCAAGAGAGCGCGCTGTTACACTAGTTGTGTGTGTACGTAGTACATTTTCCTCATCGCCTTTTATAAAAAAGGTATCTTGCATATCACGTGCTGGATGGTCTTTGGGTACGTTCAACGCATCAAAATTATACCACTGTGTCTCCATCTCAGGACCTGTGGCTGGTTGAAATCCCATATCAATAAAAGACTGCAACGCTTGGCTACGTAATTCGAGCAATGGGTGTGGTTTTCCTGACAGTTCATTCATATATCTGAGTATAGCACTAATCTTATTTCAGTAAATCTTCTAACACACTTTCAGCAACCTGAGGATTAGCACTACCTTTTGATTCTTTCATCACCTGTCCCATCAAGAATTTAATAATTTTCTCATTACCATCACGGTATTGCTGTGCTTGATCTGGATTATCGGCAATGACTTGCTCGGCAATGACTTTGATTGCATCGGGGTCATTTTTTTGAATAAATCCTTTTTCTTTGGCAATTTCTTCGGGATCTCGATCACCCTTGGTTGTCATAATCAGTAATGTATCTTTTGCCCCTCTTGAATTAACATCACCCGCATCGATCATAGATATTAATTTTGCGAAATTCTCTATACTGGGCAATGTCGCATCGGGCGCATCTTTTTTAATACCATAAAAATCACTGGTCAGATAATTTGATGCGGTCTTTGCAAGATCAGAAGAACCTAGATTTTCTATCACGCTCTCGAAATAACTCGACAGTTCAACATCATCTACAAATATCTCTACTGCATCATCTGCGATACCATAATCATTCTCGTACCGTGTACGCTTTTGTGCAGGTATTTCAGGTAACGCAGAACGCATTGATTCAATATCAAATAATTCATGTAAATATAATTTTGGAAGATCTGGATCTGGAAAATATCGGTAGTCATGCGCTGATTCTTTTTTGCGCTGTGATTTAGTAACTTGCTTATGTTCGTCCCATCCTCGTGTCTCTTGTACGATATCATTACCATGTCCGTCTTCTATCAACTCGATCATACGATTACGTTCAAAATCAATAGCACGCTCTACGGTTTTAAATGAGTTCAGATTCTTTACCTCTACCTTTATACCTAGCTGTTCCATATACCCATCCGGATCATTCTCGTATTGTGTACGTAATTCTTCTGGTGTTTTATCAGTTTTTAACACGGAAATGTTCGCCTCAACACGCATTTCTCCTTTTTCCATATTTGCATCACTGGCGCCTAGGTAGCGTAACAGCAATTGCAATTCGCGAGCAAAGGCACCAGCCGTTTCAGCATTATATACCACAGGACGTGTTACCAATTCCATTAATGGAACACCTGCACGATTATAATCAACTAATGTTGCGTCGTCTCCATGCTTACTGGTTCCTGTGTCTTCTTCCAAATGAATACGCTCCAACAATACACCCGCCAGCTCACCACCGCTCACGATGGGGTATTTATATTGTGAGATTTGATAGCCTTTCGGTATATCAGGATAAAAATAGTTCTTTCTATCAAATTCTGTAAAATTAGCAATTTTCCCACCGACAGAAAGTCCGATACTAATCATAAGCTCTACGGCTCGTTTATTAATAACAGGTAATGTTCCTGGATGCGCCATGTTGACTGGATCAATATTTACATTTGGAGTTTTTTCTTCGGGATCGTTTATTGAACCGGAAAACATCTTTGACTTAGTTTTTAATTCAGCATGCACTTCAATTCCTACAATTGTTACATAATCACTCATAGTTTTGCATTATACATTATAGTTGCTAAATCTCTAAGTATCGTTACGTAAAATTTGAACTAACGCATCACCAAATGCTTTTATCTCTTCGTCTTCGAATTGTGTTAGTGCGTATACCGGTTTGTTAAATGACTCAAATTTCTTTACAGCCTGAGTAACCGTTGTAGCATCTACAAGATCAGTTTTTGTTAATAGAATGATTTCTTCTTTTTCAGCAAGCTCTTCATCATGTTGTTCTAGCTCTTTACGTATTTTTTCATATTGAGACACCATATCATCGCCGTGCTCGAATGAAATCATATGTACCAATAGTCGCGTACGTTGAATGTGACGCAAGAATTTATGCCCTAACCCTTTTCCGCTTGATGCACCTTCAATCAATCCTGGAATATCTGCAATAATGAATTCATGAAATTTTCCCAGGTGAGGCTCCAGTGTGGTAAAGTGATATTCGGCAACCTTTGAGTGCGCATTCGTTAATCCATTGAGTAACGAAGACTTTCCAGCACTAGGCAATCCGACCAATCCCACATCCGCGATAAGACGTAATTCAATATTAAAATCAGCTGCCTCACCAGCGGTTCCTGGTGTAGATTCATACGGTGTTGTATTTCGTGAGCTTTTAAAATGCTCATTACCAAATCCGCCACGCCCTCCTGTTAAGATTTTTACGCGATCACCGATAGTACTGATGTCAAATATCTCTCCTGTACCAATATTCTTTACGAGAGACCCTACGGGTACCTTCATGGTCAGATTATGTCCATTCTTACCCTCTTTTCCAAAATTACCACCTGGCTCACCACTCTCAGCTGTAAACTTTTTCTCATATTGGTATTGTTGAAGGTATGACATATCGCTTACTGCCTCTATATATACATCTCCTCCACGACCACCATCACCTCCGCCGGGACCTGACATTGGTTTAAATTTTTCACGACGCCAGCGAACGACGCCATTGCCGCCGTCTCCTGCTTTTATATGAATTTGTATATCGTCAATGAATGCCATAATTAGCGTGCGTTATCTATTTTATAAATCATCTTATAGTTTTCTGTTTTCTCTACAACCATCACTCGAATATCATTGCCAATTTTTTCTAAGAAATAATTAATTACATCTACGTCCTGTTCTGCTGTTTTGTAAGTATCATATATCTGCTTAAAAAAGTCATGCAGTACTAACCCCGTCTTCTTTGGACCGTACTTAATAAATTTTTCCGCAAGGTCATTGTACGTCATTCTTTTTAGCTCAAGCGACAAGGTAGCATACCCATCTACATCGGTCATTTGTTCTTCAATTTCAAAATCAATTTTTTTATAGACCTCATTTATGAATGCATCGAAAGGTGCTTCTGCTCCAAGCTCAGGTTGTTGTTCAGAAGAAACTTTTTTGCGTCTTCGCACTAGGTTTCGTCCCTTTCTTTGTTGGCGCTGTCGTAGCAATCGAGCATCATTCTTTGCGATTTCTGGATCACCAAACAAATTTTGTGGAAGTTGTTCTGGCATACTACGCTAGTTTTGCGATAACGCAAGCTTGGCTAACTTCATAATACCTTCTTTGCTACGAGCAACGGCTAAAAATCTTCCATTATGTGCAAATTGTGCATCTTCAACCCCGGTCACTGCTTGTAAGTCCACGCCACGCTTTCCTGCCCATTCTGCTGGTAAATCTTTGCGCGCTTCAAAGCTTCCAGATTCTTTGCGCACTACCTCTAGTTTCCACCCATGCTCTGTTTTTGGGTAAATGAAAAACAGAGGTTCTTTATGTTGCATTAATACGGGCAGTATCTCACTGCGTGAAAATCCATTTTCAAAAACGATTACTTGTTTATCGGGAGCATCTTTGTATATACGCGCTACTTCTTCTGCTGCCTCATAGGTATGTTGTGCATGAATAATATGTCGTTCTAGAAAAACTTTTGCAAAGCCAACCATTTTTAGAAATTGCTCATCATCAGTAATATCTGTTTCCTTCCATGTTGGTCGAAAAGCATTATTGATTGACTGAAAACTATAGGGAAACAAATCACCTTGTAATGGCTTTGAAATATCAATGCCATTATCTACTGCATCAATAGGCATAATCACTTCGCCTTCGATCATTGACGCCACTGCATCAGCTCCACACAACTCCACACCAAACTCTTTCCATACCAATCCTGAGCTAGCATACGGGATCTCAGCGTTATTTTTTCCTGCACCACCTACCTGGTGGTGATCAAAACGCATATGCTCCGCATCGTACTCACCACCAGCATCAAATACAATGTCAGCATCAGCAATGAGTTTTGGGTCACGTGTACGTGTAATATCATACACTTCCCCTCGAGCATCTAAAACAAGCTCTAAAATAGCACACGCTACAACATCATCTGCATGAAAATTTCCGTTGTGTGTAACAAGTTTCTTCATAATTAGACGAGTTCATCGATAATCCATCGCCCTAATGACACGACGATAGAACCAAGTAACGCTCCGATAAATGTATTAACATCGAAGCCTGGAACGACAACGCTTGCACCCCAGAATAATAGCGCGTTTACAATAACTCCGAATATTCCCAAAGTTAGGAGGTTTACCGGCAACGTTAATAGCTTGACCACAGGCTTGATAAGCATGTTGATTAAACCTAGAACGAGAGCTGCGAGTAATGCCCAACCAAAGGCTGATACTACGATATCAGGAATAATATACGGAAGTACATATACAAGTGCTGAAAATAACATCCATTTAATTAAAAGTTTAATCATATTATGCTAATGCTTCTTCGACAGCGATTTTTACATCACCACCGTCAGCGTTACCTTGTAATTCTTTCATCACCGCTCCCATTAATTGCCCCATGCCTGTTTTATCCGTAATACCAAGTTCTTCTTTTTTAGCAATTACGACGGGGCGAATTTGGTCCAGGCTCATCATCTCTGGTAAAAATTCCTCGAGTATTACAAGCTCTGCTTGTTCATTTGCAGCAAGTTCAGGTCGTCCACCATCAGTAAACTGCTGTATGGAATCTTTGCGACGCTTGGCTTCTCTTTTAATAATCACCAATACTCCTTCATCATCCATTTCATCCTGGGGTGTTTTACCGCCAGCAACCAAATCGTTCATGACGGCTGTAGAAATTCCGCGTAATACTGCCAAACGTGTTTGGTCTTTCGCTTTCATTGCTTCTTTTGTTTGTTCTTTGATTGATTGTTGTAATGACATAGTCGAATGTGTTTAAATTATTGTATGTATAGTATAGCAGATGCAGATGTTTGATTCTAGTATTACATCACTTAGTGCCTAAAGGACTAAGTATGATCATTATACAGCGTACCTATGTTATACTAACGGTCATGGCAACATTCCCACAAACATTACTCTTTCTTGATACTGAGACTACCGGCAATGCAGCCGAAGATCGTCTCATTCAGGCAGCCTATCGTACAACAGATGATGCAGATGATGTTAATGAATTATTTACTGCACCTCTTCCTATCAAAATAGAGGCGATGGCGGTGCATCACATTACTGAGAAAATGATCGCTGACAAACCTGCATTTATAGGCTCCTTTACCTACAACGACCTTAAAAAGAGATTCGAGGATGAAAATATCTTTATCGCCCACAATGCAAAATTTGATGTTGGCATGATAGAAAAAGAAGGATTAACAGTTGGTCCTGTTATCGATACACTGAAACTTGCTCGTCATTTAGATAGCGAAGGGAAAATTCAATCATTTAAATTACAATATCTACGTTATCTATTAGGAATCGAGGTAGAAGCCATTGCTCATGACGCTTTCGGTGACATTCTTGTCCTAGAGCAATTATTCTATCGATTATTGAAAAAACTCATGGAACAAAAAAATATTTCA
>Ga0136601_1000679_pt1 | contig 13394 bp, 27 predicted proteins | sample AntRauMFilla2699_FD_181020 | JGI IMG/M metagenome (GOLD analysis project Ga0136601, IMG submission 181020) | Saline lake microbial communities from Rauer Islands, Antarctica - Metagenome Filla 2 #699 | ecosystem: Environmental > Aquatic > Non-marine Saline and Alkaline > Saline | place... | reverse complement strand
CTCTCCTCTCATCGGTTGACCTTACCCCTCTACCCTACACCACCAGAGCCCAGCCTCTCGCCACCCTCAGCCCGCGTGTCTGAGGTATGTTCATGCTAGAAAGTTCCTCCCGGCCCCGGGGTTCCAGCCCCTAACCGGCGAGAGCCTGCGGGATCTAGCCCATGCGCCTGGGGCCCCCTCAGGGCATGAGAAAGCCCCGGCACCCTCTCGGGATACCGGGGCCTACCCAGCGGGCCTAGACGCTCGCGAGAAGCGCCAGGGTGTTGGCGTCCATGGTGTCCACGCCGCCCTTCACGACACGCTCCATGTTGCGCTCGGAGCGGCGCGCGTTGCGCACAGTGGCAATGTGGTGAGCGTGAGTGTTGACTGCCGCCAGGACCCCGTACGCGGTCCCTGCCCAGGGAGCCACGCGCTCATCGGCGTTCCAGAGGTAGTGCAATTCCCCAGCGCGACGCTCAGCAATGGTGTTGCTGTTTTTGGAGTCGGTGCCGGGATTGGTGTAGGCCTCAACGAAGCGCTTCCACTGATCAGTCGGGACCTTCTGAGCGGTCAGGGCTTCCACCTGAGCCATGAAATCGTCTCCCACGGCGTGCACGATGCCCAGCGCGTCCCGAACGTCCTGAATCCGGCCCAAACTGTTTTTGGAGTGGCGCACCTTCACGCGCGTGACCTGTTCGCCCAGCGCGGCGCTCAAGGTGTTGTCACACACCACGACCTGCACACCAGTCTGGTAGGTGCTCGCCAGTGAGCCATCCATGGATGTTGCCGCAGTGAGGAACGGGCGGAACTCAATGCCCTCAGCGGCTTCAATGGTGTCGGCCATTTCGACCTGCACCCACGCGACCGCGCCGCGCTTCAGCAGTCCGGCAGAGCCGATGGCCAGGTCCGCGTCCACCAGGGTTTCGACGTTGCGGATCAGCCACTCATCATACTGGTGAATCTGGTATCCCTTTTTGAAGATACCCAGGATCGCGCCGGAGTCAGAGCGCATGATGGCCTTCCGGTCATCGTCCACCACGGTCAGGGTGCCATCAGGCGTGATCGCGGTGGCGCTCAGGGATCCCTCAACGGCCCCCCAGCCGAAGAGACGGCGGCGGACATCTTCCACCGGGATTGCGCCCGGGTAGTGATTGGACTGTTCGCCCTGTTCCTCAGCCCGGTAGTGCCAAGCGTTGCCCCGCTTCTCGGTGTAGCCAATGAGGGTGTCAGTGTTCAGGGCCTGGATCGTTTCCTTGCTCATGGTGTATTCCTCTCTGTTGTAGTGACCATGTACTCATGAGTATAATGCCTACTTTCTAAAAAGTCAAACTCAGTTCAGGCTATCTAGGTCCAGTCTCGCGGTTAGGTCAGTGCTCGCGGGCGCGTGGAACTTTCTAGCCTGAACATACCTTGACACCCACTGGAGCGGGGCATGAGAAAGCCCCGGCACCCTCTCGGGATACCGGGGCCTCTCTGGTGAACTACTCCACCCGCTCGCGCGCGGTGGGGATGTTCAGTGCCTGGCGGATGTCGTCCAGCGGAGCCTGCCGACGAACCTTCAGAGCGCGAATCTGCTTGCGTTGAATGGTGACTTCGCGACCCTGCTTCGACCTCTTATGTGTCGTGTGCTTCGCCAAGGTACTTTCCTCTCTCTGTAGTTGTTTGACCTTACACCTAGAGTCTATCAGTTCATGGTGAGGTGTCAAGTGCTGAGAGACTTTCTAGAGAGAACATGCCCGAACATGCGAGAAGCCACCCGGGTCCGCGAGGAAAGGAAAACTCTAGCGGTCGGGCGGCTTCTCAGGACAGACTAGGTCTGCCCCTGGCGATGGTCAGTCGCCACGTCTTACAGTGTATCAGCACCCAGGGCAGTACACAGCATCGTGGTGACCGTGCCATCTGAGTGTGTGACACAGTGGCACTTCATGTCAGTTCTCCTCTGTCATGTCGAAGAGTTGCTGAGCGGCCTGCCCCCGCGTCACACAGTTGTTCAGGACTGGCATCCCGTTGGGGTCGTCCTGGTCGTAGACCTCTAGTGTGGCCTCATCCCACACGAACACGAGGCGGCTGAAGTCGTTCATGGTGAGGTGTCAACTCGAAAGCCTAACGAGTTTCTAGGCCCCAGCCCAGGGATCGAACCTGGGATGACTCGTCAGTCACCTGCCGCGCTGAGGTGGTGTGTGCCGGATGGTGTCCTTGCCAGTCCGGTCGCGCACCATCGGACGATTGTTGCCGTCGCACCTTCTTCCTAAGGCAGGTCACCATGCCGTGGCATGGGTGATGCAGTCGCGCGCCGTCCGAGTTGCGAGAGGGGCGATCCTTGTAGGGTTCCGCTGTCCAGCTTGGCCTTCACGCCGTTGACGATGTGAACACCATCGACTCAGGGCCTTACGCTACAGGGCCTTGCGGCACCTGCCTCTCTACACTTTGCAATTTGCATCCACAGTGTTCTTAGGATCAATCACTCCGCCGAGGCGGGGTGGAGTGAGTCGGCGTACCCGCAGAACGGGCACTCCCACTCGTAGAGGCCGTCAAGTTCGACGGCCCCTATCACCTTCCTGCCGAAAGTGACGGTCAGGGTTCGGGTGTTGACCCGAAGATCCTCTCCGCAACCGGAGCAGAAGGTGTGGATGGTTGTGGTGGAGGCCATGCGGCCACCTCCTTAGGTTACCCGGTTCCCCGGGGTCCGGCACTGCGCCGGTTGCCATCCTAAGAACACTGTGGAGTTGTTATACGACCAACCTAGCCTAGGTTGAAGAAGATGTCAAGTCGAAAGCGGCCGGGCTCCTGAAGTCGAGCACGAACTTTCTACTAGAAACTTACCCCGTGAGGTGTTGGGGCGGGGCATGAGAAAGCCCCGACACCTCTCGATGCCGGGGCCTCTCTGGGGATCTAGTGGGCGCACCAGGTGGCCCGCTTCCCACACGTGTCACACTCACCACGGTAGACATTCACGCAAGCCCCGGGGCCATAGACCTTGCAACCCATGGGCTCCCACACTGCATCCGCAATGTTGATGTACGCCTCGCCCTGGGGCCCCGAGAGCACGCCGCTCACGTTCATGGGCACAAAACCTGAAGTGCCTCGCGCGGTCTCGATCACGTCGCCGGTCTCGACCTCTGTAGCACTGATGGTGTGGGAGGTGATGCTCATGATGTTTCCTTTCATCGGTTGACCTTACACCTAGAGTGTATCAGTTCAGTCTAGGGAAAGCAACTCAGGCAGGAAACGAAACTTTCGAGTGCGAACACGCCGGAAGCCCTGACTCAGAAGAGCACGCCCTGGATCAGTTCGCGGAACTCAGCCCGCTCTCTCTGAGACTCAGCGCGCCGCCTCTCCCGGACAGGCTCCCACACGAGACGCTCCCACAGCCCCACGCACCTCCCCCAGTGAGTCTGGACGTTCCGCACTGTGGGATTGATGCCCCGACGCCTCAACACAGCCTGAGTGAAGCGCGTGCGGGATGTGAGGGGGGGCTCCTCAACCTTGTGCTTGAGCACCCAGTGGGCACTGGCCTCCCACGATTCCTTCGAGTTGGTCTCACCCAACATGGTGACCACGGTCCCGGTGCACACGTGCCTGCGCCAGAGCGTCCAGCCCGAAAACACTCCAGGGCTTGAGCGGGGTGATCTCACCACAGTTCTCACACTGCGGCCAGTAGTTGTCTCCCTTAAAGGTGACGAACGTGGTGCAGTGGCGGGGTGTGTAGCCCAGAAAGAGACCCTGCGCCGTGGTGTCCTCAGCGACGAGGCGAACGTCCCCGTGAGGCGTGGTGTAAGTGGGGTAACCCATGATGTTCCTTCCGTTGAGGTTGACCTGATACTCTGATCCTACACCATAGGAAGTGAGTGTGCAACTCTGATCAATTTGACATGTCAAGGTCCCCGTGGTAAGATGTAAAGGCATGGTCAAACAACTAGAAAGAGGAAAAGACACGGCAGAGCGTGAAGAGACCATTGAAGAGAAGGAAGCCCGCCACGCTGAAGCGGGAGCACCCCTCCCACTGCTCAGTGCACTCATGGAAGGCTTCATGAAGTAGCCCACGAGACCCCGGCATCGAGAGGTGTCGGGGTCTCGCCATGCCCGGTATGTTCCGACTCGAAAGATCAGCCCGGCACACCCACCGGCTCGACTTGACACCTCACCATGAACTGATAGACTGAAGAGGTAAGGTCAAACAACTACAGAGAGGAAATATCATGGGAGAGCGTTCCCACATCATTGTCCAGTCCCACGGGATGAACGAGAGCATCGTTCTCTATGGCCACTGGGCAGGGCCCCGCAACGTCGAGGCCGTCAAGGTGGCGGAAAAGGCAGGCGCGCGCATGGTGGGTTGCCCGGCTTACCTCACGGCAAGCCTTTTCCACTTCTTCAGCACTCACCCTAACTCCGGCTACGATGGTGTTCTGTCGTACGGCATCTGGACCCAAAAGGATGTCGGCCCCGAGACCCTGGATGCCAACTGGCCCCCGGTCTACGTGAACGCCGACACGGGCGAGTGGAGGACTGAAAAGCCCTACACGTTCCCGAAGTCCTGAGACAAGGCCCCGTCATCCTGAAGAGGGTGGCGGGGCTTTCTCATGCCCAGCTAAAAATACCCGGGGTATGTTCAGGCTAGAAAGTTCCGCGTGGCCCAGTAAGCCTCCCGAGTTGACAAGATTTGACCTGGGGGTGTAGGCTTAGGGTATCCCCAACAAGGGGGAAACCCAACGAAAGGAAATGAAATGCTCCTCACCACTGAGAACCTCCCGGAAGGTGTCACCGCTCCGATGCTCCGCCGCTTCGCGCGGGCTGACCGTCTCGCCAAGCGCTACAAGGGCACTCGCGATAAGTTGGCTGACCAGATCAAGGCGGCGTTCGCGGCCGGTGACTACGTCTTCGAGAACGTCATCATCAAGCGCTCCGTTTCCCGCGTCACGGACACCACGGCCCTGGTCGAGAAGTACACCCCGGACACTCACCCCGAGTACTACAAGCAGGTGCTGGACATGAGCAAGGTGCCTGCCGATGTCAAGGCTGAGTTCACCGGCCCGCAAGAGAGGGTCTCCGTCACAACCGCGTAGGCCCCACGGCTGGACCCCGTCATCCTGAAGAGGGTGGCGGGGTCTCGTCATGTCTGGGGTCGGCTGAGAACGGGGCGCGGGGTATGTTCATGCTAGAAAGTTCGCGCTCGACTTCAGGAGCCTGGCCGCTTTCGACTTGACACCTCACCATGAACTGATAGACTGAAGAGGTAAGGTCAACCGAAAGAAAGGAAAAATATCATGTACACATGGATTCACATCAACGACATGTCGATTGCGAGCGTACAGGAGATCCTGCCTGAGGCCACTGTGATCACTGATGGAGACTGTGGCTCTGTCTGGGGCGAGCACCACCCTGAGGGTATCGCCTGCCCCTTTCCCCATGTGCTGATTCGCCAGGCCTCAGGGGCTGACGTGGAGACGCTCAAAGGTGCCGGAGTGCGGTTCATCGCTGACCGCACTGAGGACTGGGGAGAGGACGTCCTGGGCTGGCGGTGGATCGAGGACCCCGACTGTGTGGAGCGTGAGCGCTTCAGCCGGGACTACCGCGCGCCCTACTTCGCACCCAGCCACTAATCGCGTTGGCCGTACCCCCGCATACTGATAGACTGAGGGGGTACGGTCAACCTACGAGGAAAGGAACTAGAGTGTTCACAGAAACTGTTTTGGTGGAGACTGACACCAAAGAGATCACCTCACCCTGAACTGATACACTGAAGAGGTAAGGTCAACCGAAAGAAAGGAAATGAAATGAACAACTATTCAACCAACGCCGAGAAGATTCAAGCATGGCGCGACGCTAATCCCACCACACTCATCACCGAGTCGATTATTCTGGACGTTCTTGGGTTCGGGACGCTCCTGTACGCGGATCTCCGTGGCGCGGATCTCCGTGGCGCGGATCTCCGTGGCGCGAAGATTCAGGACGCGAACCTCCAGGGCGCGAAGATTCAGGACGCGAACCTTTGGGGCGCGGACCTCCGTGGAGCCAACCTTTGGGACGCGGATCTTCAGGGAGCCAACCTCCGTGGCGCGTACCTCCGGGGCGCGAACATTCAGGACGCTGTGCTCAGCGTTATGCGGGTGGGCGGAATGCCATCGGGCGACCTGGTGGCGTTCCCGTGTCCCGGTGGTTGGTGGGTGCGCGTGGGCTGTTGGGGCGGCACTCCCGACGACCTACGCGAACTGGTCGCCGCTGACGGCGGGTGGCCCGAGGCTAGGGGCGCAGAGATTGCACGCCGTCGCCCCTACCTAGAAGCCGCCTTGGCCCTGGTGGACCTTCACGTCGCAGAGCACCCAGGTGTGATTGAGGATTTGAGCCAGCGTTGGGGAGGTAACAACTGATGTCAACACGCATCGAATGCCCCGACCGCGCGTGGTGGAGCGTGTGGATAGAACGCATGGACGGAAGCACGATCTCGTTTGGGCCCTACCCAACCGAGAAGTCCGCGATTGAAGCAATGGAAAACAGTCTGCTCATCGAGAGTGAATGCATGACGGACGCCACCGATTGTTGGGTGGCGGGTAACGCCACGAGCGAAGACATCCACGTCATCATCGACATCAACGACCCGCACCACACTGGTGTGGGTGCCTGACGGATGCGACCCCACTTATGCGCTAGACCCTCACCTCAGAGAGGCCCCGGTATCCCGAGAGGGTGCCGGGGCTTTCTCATGCCCTGAGGGGGCCCCAGGCGCATGGGCTAGATCCCGCAGGCTCTCGCCGGTTAGGGGCTGGAACCCCGGGGCCGGGAGGAACTTTCTAGCATGAACATACCCCTGCGACCGCGCGGCGAAGGCGGGAGCATACTAGACTCAACACCACACGAGGGCCCACTAGACTCGACTCAACAGGCCCACTAGACTTGACACCATGGCACCAACTGATAGACTGATAGCACAAACTAGGAAAGGAACGACCATGAAGAACGACACACCTCAGTTGGTCAGGGAGGCACAGCGCATCCAGTGGGTCGCGCTTGTCACGTTTGAGGACATCGACCGTATGCACCAGGAGAAGGCCGCATGAACGCCCCCACAGCACAGCGCTCCAAGCGCTTGCGGTGGTGCGCATGTGGCACCGTGCACGGCAGAGATCAGGTGCGCGCTATAGGCCGCTTCCGTCCTCAGGGACCGTTGGGCTACATCCCAGTGCAGGGGGGAACGCTCAGGTCCTCGCGCTCAGCGGCACAGCAGGACGTGTGCCCCTACTGGACACACTAGCCCCAGTCACACAGAGGAAGCCCCTAGGGGGTACACTTGAGCCTATGACACAGCAACCCCTATGCCCCACATGCACCGTCGAGTACTGGAATTGGCGCACCTACACAGGCCCCCTAGAGGGCGGTATCACCATAGCCCAGAGTGGTAGCCCTAGGCACACCATATCCAAGCGCACACGCAGGGAGACACATAGGCAGTCTCAACTAGAGGTGATCCGGAGCATATGCCACAAGGGACAGGCCGCAGGCGATCCAGCACACGCGCTCCCCAGCGCCTAGGGCACACAGCCCGCCCACACAGGCCCAGCCCGCCCACACAGGCCCAGCCCGCCCACACAGGCCCAGCCCGCCCACACAGGCCCCGCGTGTGGGGAGCGGGGGTATGTTCACGCTCGAAAGTTCACGCTCGAAAGGGGGGATGGGACCCACGCGAGCACTAGGGGTACGGGTCCCATGCTGGCCCGAAGCACGGGGCGGAACAACATCGCCAGAGCTCGTGCCAGAAGGGGCCAATCCTTTGCAGGGAGGGGGTGGGGTCATTTCTGACAGCTTAAGGCGCTTAGGGTCCCATACCCCAGACCTGAGGACTCTCCATACCCCTAAGGGGTCATTTCTGACAGCTTAAGGAGCTTAGGGTCCCATATCTGACGTGTTGAGGACTCTCCATACCCCTAAGGGGTCATTTCGAAGCGCCAGATCCGTTTAGGGTCCCATATCTGACGTGTTGAGGACTCTCCATACCGCTAGTCGTAATACTCGTACTCCACGGGGATGCGAGGGGCAGGCTCTTGCCCTGCCCGGAGCTTCTCCCGTGCTTTCCTTCTGGCAATGCGGCGGACCATGCGCTTGAACTTGGGGTAACCCCGGAGGTTCGCGAGGCTGTGCGGATGCCGGTCGCCCCCCAGTTCGTGGGGCCGGTCCTTGTAGGTGCGGGACATGCCAGGCCTCCTACTCCGGGTATAAGACTTCCGTGGACAGTGAGGGAATCGAACCCCCGGACCATAGGAACCACTCAGGAGATCAACCAGAGTTGCCGAGCATAAATCCCTAGGCGCTACCGACAGTACTGCCCTTGGTGACCCTTCACGGGGGTCAGGCGGGGTGTGTAGCCCTCACCGTCACATCCAATCGGCTTGACATCACGGCCTTCCCAAGAAAACCGGGCGGGGCGTAGGCGGTGCAGTCACAAGACCACCATGGCATAATGGTCACGGCAGTCAAGGTGGCGCGCCCCTTGACACTGTGGAGCAGAGCCGGTAGCCTGGAGGTTCCTCTACTGAAAGGAATTGACGATGGACTGGTTCATATGGATCTGCCTGGGACTGGGCGGTCTGCTGTGCGTGGGAGGTCAGTATATGACCAACTACTATCTCGCCAAGTCAGGCAAGTATGTCCACAATGCTCTGGTGTTCAACCACTATCAGAAGAGAGTCAACCGCTCTCTGTTCCTCCTCCCAGTAGGAATCTCCTTCCTGCTTGCCAGTCTTCTTGCTTCCATCGCTAAGCTTGTGTGGCTACTATGATTAGCTTCGCGTGGGTGTGCCTCGGCCTTGGCGGGCTCCTGGTGATCGTGGGAGCAACCACGTACAACCGAAACCGGGCTAAGGCCGAGGGGCTCCCTGCCTCGTTGGAGAGGGGAGAGTACCTGGCAAGGTCTCGCAGGGGCCAGAACATGGTGACATTGTCACTAGTGTTCTTCACCTTCTCTCTGGCCGCTAATATCGCGGAGGTGGCCCTGTCATGACCGGCTATCAGATCCTTGGAGCCTCTATCCTGACCCTGATGGTCGGGGGACTTCTGTGGTGAGGCGCTGTAGCCTTGGGGGAGTGAAAGAGCTTCTCACGTTCTTAGCGGCGCTGGTCTCTGGAGTAGTTACCTTGGTCGTAGTAGGCTTCTTCCTTCTGTCAGGAGACATTCCATGACAGGCCTTCAAGTCCTTGGCCTAGTGATCCTTGTCCTGATTCTTATAGGAGTCTGGGGTGGGGTGCTGAGACATCTTGCTCACTCACAGTTCGAGATTGCCATTAGCTACCTCTTGGCGATCTTGTCGGTCTATGGTTTGGTATTCATCGCTGTTACTCTCCTAGCAGGATGATCTTCATGAGCACACAGCCGAGCATCGAGCGCCCCAGCAAAAGGGCCTTGATATATTTTTTAGCGTCTTCGACGCGGCTTCAAAACCTTAAAAAGATCACTGACCGTGATCTACAGAACAGGAAATGACTTATGTTGACTCTTCCACAAACCCTTGTAGTAGATGGGGTTCTCTACACTCGATCTGTCTCCAACGTCACTAACAACATGACAGTTTCAGATCCACAAGTGCCAGAGAAGAAAGAAATCACTTGGGCCGAGCTGGTGAAGCGCTTTAGGTCGAAGGAGCCTAAAGGGGCCTCGTTAGAGGCTAGAGCACGTCGAGTTCTGTGGCACAAGGCCCTAGATCATGCTACAGACAGGTCTCCTCAGGAGCCCCTCTATGATGACGTTGAAGAAAGATGGGAACTTATCAATGAGTGAAGAACAGGATGGTTACTAGAACATGGTAGAAAAGAACACGGGTGCTATGGTTGCCCTTATCCCCAGTGAGGCTCACGCAAAGGAGCTGACCTTCCGGGGATCTCGGCCCCAAGGCGACCTTCACAGCACGCTCTTCTTTTTGGGAGAAGCCGCAGACATCCACCCCCTGCTCCAGGAGGGCCTGTCAAAGGGGATTCAGATGCTAAGCACCTTCTCTCCTGTCGAAGGGCGAGTGAACGGTCACGCAGTGCTGGGGCAGAATGACCCAGAGCACGACACCGTCTCTGCCTATATCTGGTCGTCTGGTTACGGAGCCTTGCCGTCCTTGAAAGCCAACATCACTTCCCAGCTGTCTGCGCTAGGGATCGGCTATTCTCGGAAGTTCTATCCGTGGCTGGCTCACATCACGATTGCCGATGGAGTCTCCCATACAGAAAAGATCGCGACTAGATGTGGTCGTGATGTGGTCTTTGACAGAGTGCGCCTGGCTTTTGGGGAAGAGATTATTGACGTTCCCCTTCTAGGGGGTTGACCTGATGACTGGCCCAGTGGAGTTCTCCGAAGAGCCTGAGGTCAACAAAATCGTCTCAGAGCTAGCCCACAAGATGACCTTTGACCAGTGTTTTCATCTTGCTTGGAAGATTGAAGAGTATGGAGAGGGTCGGTATTACGAGGGCCTAAGTGTGGGAGAGAACAATGGGTGATTTTTCTTCTAAAGACCCCCAGCTGTTCATAGATCCAATTATTGGCCACAGAAAGTTTAGAGTAGTGAACTCCGAGCTTCGTCCGATATTCTTCGACAGCATTTGGGCCCCAGGAGAGAACGTAAGTGAATGCCTCGCAGAGAGGATCCACCCTAAGCGCTCCCGGAGATGGTTCAAGAAGCACTCCATGTCGTCTTGTGAGTGTGGGTTCTATGCCTATCACCGAACAGACTCAGAAAATATGTTTGTGATAGGGGATGTGGACGCCGCTATTGAGGGGTATGGAGAGATCTTATTGGGAACTAAAGGCTTCAGATCTGAAAAAGCTCGGGTTTTGGCCCTTTCTTATCCCCCAAACCGAAATGCTTTAGCGTTAAATGATTGGCAATTCAGGGCAGTTTCAGAAAGATATGGGGTTCATATCTATCCTAGTTTCCGTAAAATGCAGGAAGACTTTCCAGCAACTTACGCAGGAACCACTTTTGACGCTGAGCTCCCCCACCTGTAAACTGACTTAAAGACCCGAGAGGAGAAAATCATGGGAGACATTGGCGAGCCCGTCCGAAGAATCGACATCGAGCCTATTCCGGCTAGCGTTCCTGAACCAGCCCCCGTGGTTCCTGAGAAGGAGCCCGCGTGAGCTTCCCAGACGCCCAGGAGGTCTGTACCAAGATCCCCTACCTAGGAAAGAAGCAAGCTAAAGCGGCCTTGAGGTCAGCCCGAGAGTCCGCAGAGAAGGGAAACGGAAAGAGGGCCGAAACACGTACTTATCTGTGCCCCGAGTGCTCTTTCTGGCACCTTACCTCTAGTCCCACCCCCCACAAACTACGATCCTAAGGAAAAACCATGGAACTTACCATTGCCCCACCTGTGAGAGAACTTCACTCAGAAGGATGCTTCTGTCTTGACTGCGAAGAGGGTGTATTCTCTATCTCCATCGAAAAAGCAGGAATAGTGGACTGGAACGCCTTCATCTCAGGAAAAGTTGACAATCAAACAGACCTCTCCGATGAACAGTTGGCGCTGAGGGCCCGACAAGACTTGACTAGACAAGAGACGAGGTAATTGTGAAAGATATTGTTTCGGTCAAAGAGCTCACAGAAGATCTAAATGACTCCCCTGAAGATACCCCGGTGTTCATTCAAGTTCCTGAAGGGACCTACCCAATCGGGGCCATTGCGGTAGCCCAGATAGCTTTAGAGACAGGAGTGCAAAGGGCGGTAATTTTGATTCCTGCTGTTCTGGGAGATGACATCATTGACTCTATTGTCCCCATAGATTAGAGGAACCACTTGTGACTGAAAACTTGGCCCCCGATAAGTCAATTCTGAAGCGAGGTAAGCTTCCTCCCGTCCCCCAAGGAACCGCTGGGGACCTCCGAGCCCCATGGAGAGGGAAGTCTGCGTGCGACAACTACGACAACGATAATCCAGAGTTCGCTGGTGACTTCACCCGAGATTACGACAAGAAAGCACTGAAGAGGACGCGGAAGAAATGCGCGAGCTGTCCAGTCTGGGATTACTGTCTGTCTGATGCCCTTCGAGATAAGGAAGCTCACGGGATGAGGGCGGGATTCTACTTCATCTTGGGAGGGCTTGATCCTGAAAGTAGAGAGATCATCAAAGAGCTTTACGGAAGGTCCACAAGGGGGGCTCCGGAGACAGAATAAGGCCGATGGTATGGGTATAGACGAAGGAGATCTCCCCATGGCATGGTACCCCAAGGCAATTCGCAAGGAACTTCCCAGAAAGTACGCTGGCTACAACAATCTAGCTTACTACAACCGCGTGAACTTGCACGTCGCTGTTTCGAACGGTGACTCACTGTATGGGTACTTCAATGGATCAGGCAAGCCCAGCTCACACTTCTACGTCCGTGACAGCGGAGTGGTCGAGCAGTATGTGAACACTGCCTATGCCGCTGAGGCCGACCTAGACGGCAACGATGCCACTATCAGCATCGAGACCGAGGGCGGAGTTACTAACGCTCAATCCGAGAAGTGGACCGCTTCTCAAGTGCAAGCACTTGCTGAGCTATTCGCATGGGCGCACGAGACCCACGGGATCAAGATGCGCCTGGCCACGAGCTCCAAGCTGGGATCTGCTAGCAAGGGCCTTTCGTGGCACCGTCTTGGCATTGATGGTAACTTCCCCAAGACAGGCATTCTGCGCGGTCGCCTCCAGCGTGGTGGGGGTATGCACTACTCCAAGTCGCGCGGGAAGGTGTGCCCTGGAGATGCCAAGATCAAGCAGATCCCAGGAATCCTTGAGCGCGCTAGGGCCATCGTGTCAGGTGAGCCAGTGGAACCAGTCGAGTTAGGGGATCGCCGCCTTCGTGAGGGGGACTCTGGGGGAGATGTTAAGGAGGGTCAGAGGGCCCTCAATGCCGCCAACACTCGCTGGAGTTTCACTGGCCTTAAGAAGCTGACTCTTGATGGGTCCTATGGCCCCTTGACCGAAGAATTTGTCATTGCCTTCCAAGCTTGGGTGGATTCACTTCCAGGACTGTCGTGTGCTGTTGACGGGGTCCTCTACACCGAGACAGTCAGCTACCTTCCAGGCGGTAAGAGCTCTGGTAAGGTTGATGCGGCCCTTAAGCCCCCCCATCCCCCTTGGGAGGGCATCACAACGCTGATGCTCCGCACATGGGAAGAGGTTGACGTGTTCAATCCCTTCACTGGAGAAAAGATCGGGGAGGTTGCCGGGGGCTCTGAAGTTGAAATCTCAAGTAAGACCGAAGTTGATGGTGAGGTGTATTACCGAACCGACTGGTCCACTAGACAGGACAATGACTCTGGAATCCTTGAAGGGGATTTGCACCCTGAAAAGGAGCCTACTCCCGATCCTGAGCCTACTCCCGATCCTGAGCCTACTCCCGATCCTGAGCCTACTCCCGATCCTGAGCCTACTCCCGATCCTGAGCCTACTCCCGGGTCGCCCAGAGTGA
>Ga0136601_1000678_pt1 | contig 13402 bp, 15 predicted proteins | sample AntRauMFilla2699_FD_181020 | JGI IMG/M metagenome (GOLD analysis project Ga0136601, IMG submission 181020) | Saline lake microbial communities from Rauer Islands, Antarctica - Metagenome Filla 2 #699 | ecosystem: Environmental > Aquatic > Non-marine Saline and Alkaline > Saline | place... | reverse complement strand
CGATAATTCGGACCCTAGGACTCACGCGTGAGTATCGGTCAGCTCAGGACCTTGTTACGAATCTGCTTTTCGATTTTCTTGGCTTCTTTGGTGTGGTCAGTTAGCCATTGTTTGGCGGCTTCTTTGCCCTGACCAATCTTTTCGTCACCATAGTCGTACCATGAACCGGCTTTGCCGATGATGTCCTGCTCTACGGCGAGGTCGAGTACGTCGCCCTCCATGCTAATGCCTTGGTTGTACATGATATCGAACTCGGCTTTCTTAAATGGCGGGGCGACTTTGTTCTTCACGACTTTGACCCGAGTACGGTTACCGATAACGTCATCGCCAGTCTTAATCTGGCCGATGCGGCGAATGTCGAGTCGGACGCTGGCATAAAACTTCAGCGCATTACCACCAGAAGTCGTCTCCGGGTTGCCGAACATGACGCCAATCTTCATCCTGATTTGGTTGATGAAGATGACGGTCGTCTTACTCTTGTTGATAATGCCAGTCAGTTTACGCAGTGCCTGACTCATCAGCCGAGCCTGCAGACCGACATGAGCGTCACCCATCTCGCCCTCAATCTCAGCTCGTGGCACCAGTGCTGCAACTGAGTCGATCACTACCAGGTCAACTGCGCTCGAGCGAACCAGTGTCTCAGCGATCTCAAGCGCTTGCTCACCAGTATCAGGTTGTGATATCAGCAGCTCGTCGATGTTAACACCGATTTTCTTAGCGTATTCCGGGTCAAGTGCATGCTCGGCGTCGATAAACGCGGCTGTGCCGCCTTCTTTCTGGATTTCAGCCACCGAGTGTAGCGTCAGCGTGGTCTTACCAGAACTCTCAGGACCATAAATCTCAATCACGCGGCCTTTCGGCATACCCTTACCGAGCGCGATATCGAGGCTGAGGCTACCACTGCTAAATGTTTCAATATTTTTCGCTGTGTTGTCGCTCAAACTCATAATCGCGCCTTCACCAAACTGCTGTTTTATCTGTTTTTTCGCATCCTCAAGTGCTTTCTGTTTACCGGTGTCCTCAGTGCTTTTGGTCGATTTTGCGGCAGTCTTCTTCTTGGCAGCCATGTGTGTAATCCCTCCTTATTAGCTTTACCCACCAGTATAACAAATGTCACTACTTCAAAATGCTCGTGCTTCGCGCTATACTCGCTGATAGATATGACAATACGGCTAAGAAGTGGGCAAATCGATGCGAATTCCTGATGCGATGGTAACATCACTGCTGTTAGATAACGGCAAAGCAACGCAAGACAAACTTGACGAGCTGATGGAGATTGGCAAGAAACAGAAGAAACCACTGCAGAAGGTAGTGATCGAGAAGCAGGTCGTCAGCGAGTCCGACCTTGCCAAACTCTACGCAGACGAGATAGATGTGCCGTTCATCGATCTCTCAGAAGTTGAGATCCCGAAAGATGTACTCAAACAAGTCCCGCAGCGCATCGCTGAGAAATACAACGCCGTGCTGTTTGAATCAGATGACAAACACAAAAAACTAGCGCTCGATGATCCAGATGACCTACAGGCAGTTGACTTTCTCTCGAAGCAGTTCGGCAAGGGTAAAGTTGAGATATTCCTCGCCACCACCCGCGACATCCACGCCGCACTCGGTGACTACAAAGGCTCAATCAGCTCTGAGCTGAGTAAAGTCGTACCTGGCGATGAAGACGACGAGCTCGAAATAGATGACGAAGAAGTATCAGAAGAAGACCTAGCCGAAGACTCGCCAATCGCACAAACTGTCAATCTCCTGATCGAATACGCTATCAAAGCCAAAGCCAGCGACATCCATATCGAACCTCGAGAGGAGTTCGTCCAGGTTCGCTACCGGGTCGACGGCGTGTTGCGTGAGGCCAACAAACTACCGCGCCGCGTGATGGCCGCACTGGTGTCCCGTATCAAAATCCTGTCGAGCCTAAAGATTGATGAGCACCGTGCACCCCAAGACGGCCGGTTCAAGATCAGCTTCGGCGAAGACATCTTCGCCCTGCGTGTTTCAACACTACCTGTTGTCGACGGCGAAAAAGTCGTGATGCGAATCCTCGACGAATCAACTGAGGCCCTGACACTCGAAGACCTCGGTTTCTGGGGTAGATCACTTGATGACATCAACAGCGCCATCTCCCAACCACACGGCATCGTGCTCGTCACTGGACCGACTGGCTCTGGTAAATCAACTACCCTCTACTCAGTCCTGAGCAAGCTTAACACCCCTGGCGTGAACATCTCGACTATCGAAGACCCGGTCGAGTACCGCATCCCCGGCGTCAACCAAACCCAAACCAACCCCAAAGCCGGTATGACGTTCGCCAACGGCCTGCGTGCACTACTCAGGCAAGATCCGAATATCATCATGATTGGTGAAATCCGTGACGCCGAGACCGCGGCCCTGGCTGTCCAGGCGGCACTGACGGGCCACCTCGTGTTTGCCACGCTCCACACCAACAACGCCGCCACCGCCATCCCCCGCCTGCTCGACATGGGCGCCGAGCCCTTCCTGATCGCGTCAACCTTGCAGGTTGTTATCGGCCAACGGCTGGTACGTCGGCTCGATACAGAGACTCGTGAAAGCTACACCCCCGATAAAAAAGAGCTGGAAAACATCCAGGAAACATTCAAGATTAAAGAGGCAATAGAGAAAGCCAATGACGCTCAAAAAGCCCATCAAGAAACGCTTAAACAACAAGAAGAAGCAAAGAAGAAAGAGAAAGGCAGTCATACAGAAGGTGGCAATAAAGTCATCGCTCCACTTGCCAAAGATCTCGATGACGAGAGCATCGTTGAGAAACTGAAGAATGACCCAAACATGGCCGACCGCAGTGCAGATGAGGCCGCTGCCAAACAAGCCGCCAAACAAGCCCGCAACCGTGACCCAGAGCACGAGAGCAAAGAAGTCGTCGACGACAACCTACCAACAAGCAGTAGTAAAATGAGCCTCTGGCGACCGGAGTCAGACATCGACACCTCCGGCTACAAAGGGCGTGTTGGTATCTATGAAGTACTCCGCGTCACTGAGCCTGTCGAAAAACTAATCGCCGGCAGCGCCACCGCTAGTGACATCCAGCGCCAAGCGATCCAGGAGGGCATGATGACCATGAGTCAAGATGGCTTCGTTAAAGTGCTGCAAGGCCTGACCTCGATCGAAGAAATTATGCGAGCCACCAGAGAATAATCATGGCAAAGTTTGAATACCAGGCACGCAACAACAACGGCAAGCTAATTCGCGGTAAAATCGACGCCAGCGACCGCCTGGCTGCAAAAGAGCTCATCACCAAGCAAGACATGCAGCTGATATCACTTGATCAACAAAAAAAGTCCAGCATCAACCTCAACATCCAGATCGGCACCCCGAAGGTCAAGCTCAAAGACAAAGTTGTATTTACTCGTCAGTTAGCGACCATGATTAACGCCGGCGTCCCACTGACTCGCTCACTCTCAACTCTCGCCAAGCAAACCGACTCAAAACCACTCAAAGCAGCGATGATTGACGTCACGAAGCAGGTTGAAAGCGGCTCAAGCTTCGCTGATTCACTAGCCAAATATCCAGAGGTGTTCAACGACGTCTTCGTCAACATGGTCCGCGCCGGTGAAGAAGGCGGCATCCTCGACGATATCCTCAACCGCCTCGCAATCCAGCAGGAAAAAGACGCTGCCATCCGCGGCCGACTCAAAAGCGCCCTGACCTATCCAGTGGTGGTCATCATCATCACTATCATCGCCTTTATTATCATGATGACGGTCATCGTGCCGAAAATCACTGGCATCATTTTCGAACTTGCCGGCCCGGATTATGAGCTACCCCTCATGACCAAAGTAGTAACCGGAATCAGCGAGGGATTCCAGAGCTACGGTATCTACATCGCTGCGATAATAGCGGCTGTAGTGTATTTGATCCGCCGCTACATCAAAACCAAGAGAGGTCGCCACCAGTTCCACGCCCTGCTACTGAAAATTCCGGTACTCGGTGAGCTAATCAGGAAAGTCGCCATCGCCCGCTTCGCTCGCATCTTTAGCTCACTTAACAGTGCTGGCGTCAGCGTACTCGACACGCTTCATGTCACGGCCGATGCCGTTGGTAATGATGTCATTAAAGAAAAACTGAACGAAGCTGCCGTCGCTGTTAAAAACGGTAAACCAATGAGCGCCCCGCTGGCGGCTGACGATTTGTTTCCCCCAATTTTAAGCCAAATGATCGCCATCGGCGAAGAGACCGGTGAAGTCGACAGTATTCTGCTGAAACTGGCTGACTTTTACGAAGAAGAAGTTAACCAATCAGCTGAAAGTCTAACCTCAATCATCGAGCCGATCATGATCGTCATCCTCGGTGGAATGGTCGGAGTTATCGTCATCGCGGTAATCGGCCCACTCGGGTCAGTGACTCAGAGCCTAAGTGGTTAGTAACACCTGTTCGGTGATTGACGAAATAACGCTTATGTCTATAATGGTTCTCAGGTATACACCTAATACAAATTAAAAAACCTTTTTCTTAAGGAGGGTGGACAATATGAAATATAAACTTAAATCAGGCTTTACGCTGATTGAGCTACTGGTGGTAGTCATCATCATCGGTATCTTGGCTGCAATCGCGATCGCCAACTTCGGCAACGCTCCTGCTGCCGCTCGTGACAGTGAACGAGACAGCGACGCCAGCCAGGTAGAGTCACAGTTCGCAACTTATGCTGCAGAAGCTGGAGCATATCCGACGACTACGCAAGTGTCAACGTTTGCAACACTGCAAACTGCGTTTGACGCAACAACTGTTGCCAACGTAAACGAAGAAACGCTAACCGACCCGGGCGGTGAATACGTCAACGCTACTGCGTCTGACTACAGCTACACGGCACTACCGACTGGTTGTGACAACGCTGGAACAGCAGACTGTACTTCATACGAACTAGACGTCACGTTCGAGACGAAGGACCCCGTAGACCAGACATTTACTGGTCAGCCACTCTAGTCGATAAAGATCGAAGAGGAACAAACCCGCTCACTCGTGAGCGGGTTTGTTTATTTTTCGGCCACTGTTAGTTATACTGAGCATAAGCATTTTAACGAGTGGGACAACAGACATTTATGGCACAGCCATTGTTTTATAGAAAAGAACCATTATTCGGGCTCGACATCGGTCACGGCAATATCAAAGTTGTCGAACTAGCTCGTAAGAACAATCGCTACCACGTCAACGGCTACGGCCGAGCGAACTTCCTCGACAGCACAATGGACAACGGCGTAATCACCGACCCGAAGAAGGTCGCTAAGGCAGTCTTTGAGCTACTGACCGAAACAGTCATCGGCGGCATCGACACGACACGCATCGCCACCTCAGTACCCGTCGCACAATCATTCACACGCATGCTAACACTACACAAAATGAGTGATGAAGAACTGCGCTCTGCGGTCGAGCTAGAGGCTGAACAATACATCCCCTTGCCACTTGAAGATCTCTACCTCGACCACGAAAGCTATCCGTCGCTGAGTGATGACGAAGACGAAATCGACGTCTTGATGGTGGCGGTGCCACGTAGAGTCGTCGATAGCTACGTGGAGCTGTTCAACCTGCTCAACCTCGAAGTCTCACTGATTGAGACATCGCTGATTAGTTCAGTCCGAGGTGTGCGCCACTCACTCAGCGGCAGCCTCGAAGACGACGCGCCACCAACACTGCTAGTTGATTTCGGTGCACGTTCGTGCGACCTCAGCATCTTCGACCAGTCAATCCGAGTCACCGGTACGGTCGACAAAGGCGGCGAAGACATCACAGCCGCAATTGCAAAAGGGATGAAAATCACTAGCTCCAAAGCTAACACCCTTAAAATCCGGCACGGCATCGACGATAAGGGTCAGCATCAGGCCGCACTGATGAAAGCAATCAGCCCTGTGCTCGACGGTCTAATTCACGAGATAAAAAAGATTGAGCGCTACTACAGCTCACGCGCGACTGGTGGGGACAAGACGATTGAAAATATGATTATCCTCGGTGGTGGCGCTAATCTACCGGGGCTTGATGCGTATCTATCAAAGAAGTCTGGTCTGACGACAACGATATGCAACCCCTGGAAAAATATCGACTTTAACCAGCTCCAGGAGCCACACTCCATCGAAACAGCGTCATTCACGACAGCAGTTGGTCTGGCACTCGCTGGCGAAGAGGCGCAGTGTGATTAACCTACTACCACCACAGGTAAAATCAGACGCCGCCTACGCCAAACGTAACTCACTGATTGTCAGGTTCGTAATCGTGATGATTGTCGTCGCTATCGCTTTGTCGCTGCTGATGGCCGGCGGCGTGCTCTACGCCAACACTGGTGCCAATCGACTCGAGAAGCAGCTCGGCAATCGTGAACAGCAAATCAGCGACCTTGATGAGGCTCGGCGAGAAGCAGCTTCGATCAGCGCCACCGTCGACACCATCGAAAACTTACTCGACCAGCAAAGCTACTACTCGCACTTTATCGCCGAACTTGGCCAAACTATGCCAGACTGGGCGGCAATTCGCACCGTCACACTCGAACGAACCCAAAACGGCCAGCCAGACCCAAATAGCGGTAAGCGCGTCGACCTCCAGGTAATTCTCGACGACATCGAACGCGTCAGTCAGCTACGTACTATCCTGCTGTCGATGGAGCGCGTAGATTTCGTCGACATCCAGCAGGCCCAAGACAGCGACACCACTGTCAACACCTTGATCGTACTCGGTCTTAACACCCCAGCCCATGAACCACTCACCATAGGGGACGGCCGATGACACCAAAAAACGTCTTCATCGGCCTCCTAGGTCTAGCCGTGCTTATATTCATCGGCACCGGCTTTATGTTCACATTTGCCCAGAACCGTTTCGACGATGCGCTCAACACCATCGCTGTCAAAGAAGCTGAGATCGAAATTGCGGACCGCGAGTATGCGCAGCTGGTTCAGGTCGAGCAACAACTCGAAGATTTCGATGTCGAACTCGAACCTTTCCTACCTGGCTCGAAAAGCCAGTCCGAAGCACTCGAGCTCGTGTTCGACATCTTTCGTGATGCCAACATCAACATCGACAGCTACAACTTCAACCCAACCGATGGACTACCGGGAGAAACCAGCCAGTCTCAACCAAGTGTCGCTGGCAACGTTTTATCTCTCCCACTACAACTGTCACCCGACGACGGCAACACAAACTACCAGGACTTCATGAAGCTACTCAAAGGACTCGAGCAGGCACAACGACAACTATCAATTAACCGCCTGTCAGTCACCTCAGTTCCAGTTGTCGCTGAAAACCCCGAAGGTCCACGCAAACTCGACCTAACGCTCGATGTATCAGTTCAATACCTGAAGCAAGGAGCACCAAGTGCCGAGTAAAGATGAACTAGTAAACCAAGCAAAGCAAGCAGTCGCGACTATCAACAAGTTCCGGTTCTACATCATCGCCGCCCTCGTGCTCGGGCTACTGGCGTACGCGATCCTCTATATCGGTCAAGTCCTGCGAGTTGAGCCCGACCAAGCCACTATCGATAAGCGACTCGGAGAGTTAACAGAGAACAGTATCCGCCTCGACGAACCAGTTATCGATGAGATTCGCGCCCGTCAACAACGCCAGACCACGCTCAAACAGCCAGACATCGGCACTAATCCATTCAGTCTATCTGATTAACACTAATGACTCTCGATACGACTACTTCAGATGTAATGAGAAAAGCCCCAGCCACCCAGCGAGCCGGATTTACTCTAGTGGAAGTAGTTGTCACTATCGTGGTCAGCGGCCTCTTTATCTATGCTTCGACGCTAGCGCTTCAACGCCTGGCTTACATCAACGAACAAGCGGAGGACTTAACAATCGCCAATGCCACCGCTCAGAATGTCGTCGAGCGGATACGAAGCGCCGGCTATTTAACACTAAACGACGGCACGACAAACATCACCTCACAGCTACCAGACGACCTGCTGGCTCCGCGCAACGCCTCCTACACCGTCTCGACAGAAAGTCCCGGTCTTAAAAAAGTTGATGTCGATGTTGCGTTTACGATTCAGGGCAAACTACAACAGCACTCGTACAGCTCATTTGTCGGCGAGGTCGGCGTTGGCCAATACTAACGGCTACACACTGGTTGAACTGATGGTTACGGTAGTAGTGGTGAGCGCGTTGGCGGCATTCTTGTTCCCAGCGGTCATCAACATCTTCGCCGGCGGTACCCGCGGCTACAACAAAGCTCGACTGACACTCGAGTCGCAAACTACCTTGCGGGGCATCGTCGAGCAAATCCGCAACGGTTCTTCGATTCGTAACTCCAACCTCATCAGTGACTCCAACAAAGGCAGTGACTGGAACACCGATGACGCCGACCACGTGCTCATCATCGCCTCGCCTGCCACTGACAATGATGGTGAGTTTATCGAAAACGAACTAACTGGCCTCCCCTATCAAGATGAGTTCGTCTACTACGTCGACGAGCAGAGCCTCCATCGTCGAACATTAGCGCACCCGCTAGCAGTCGGTAACTCGCGAACCACGACCTGTAGCGTCAGCCCCCAGACATCGTCGTGCACTGCTGGCGCCCCGAGCGATGCCGAGCTTAGCAATAGCTTCGACGACCTGTCGTTCGTAATGTATGACCAAGACAACGCCGTAACCACCACCGCCGCTGCGGCACGTTCAGTCGAGTTCACGCTCAACCTCATCAACCTTGGGCTCGGTAAAGATCCGGTTGTAACCAGTGTCGACCGCATGACGTTCCGTAATATTGGGGATGGTAATGGCGGTGCGTAAACACGTCTCCGGCTTTGCCTTACCGATGGTGCTGGTATTTTTTCCGTTTATTATTTTGATCGCAATCATCGGGGCTGAACTAGCCTTGACTAGTGTTACAGCAGCACGAATCGACAACTATGGCATGCACGCCCAGTTTGCAGCAGACGCTGGAGCGGACTATGCACTGAAAGAGCTGAACAAGACCAGAGATGAGGCAGATCCACCCTGGACTGGAACGACGGCACCGGTTACCGTACATACCGGATCTTCAATCTCCTCCGACTTCGAGATTACCGTCAACGACGTCGATGACCGAAACAAACTCATCACTGTCACCGGTACCTCGTACCGTAGCGGCAACCAGCTATCCCAACGCGGACTTGAAATAGCAGTTCGCGGTGTCGGCGGTGGTTCATTCTCTGTGGTAACGGGCGTTGGTGGGTTATTCATGAGCAACTCGGCAAAAATTCTTGGTGGCAACGTGTTTGTTAACGGCGAAGTTGAGATGAGCAACACCGCCCAGATCGGCCTCGAATCAAACCCCGAGGGAACCGAAGTTCAGGTAGCACATCAGATCTGTGGCGCTGCAGACTACCCTCGAGTCTGCGCCGAAAACGAGAACGGCGAGCCAATCGCCATCAGTAACCCGGCTCAAATCTTCGCCAATGTCTACGCTAACAACCAAACTGACGGCAGCCACATGTCGCTCGACGGTCTCCAGGGCAGCAACCCTGTGCTCGACACCGACAACCCGCCTATCACCCCACAGCCGCTCCCGGACCACGACCGACAGGCTCAGATTGACGCGATTGTGACTGCACAGACTCGTTCAGGCAACGACGCATCGTGCACCTCAAACAACGGCACTAACACCTGGCTGGCAAACACACGCATCGAAGGCGACGTCACCATCAATAAAAAATGTACCGTTACTATCGAGGGTGATGTCTGGATCGATGGCGAACTCGATATGCGTCAGTCAGGAGAAATCGTCGTCAGCAACAGTATCGGCGTCGCTGAGCCACTGCCCGACTTGATGATCGATGACTCGATGTCGATGCGTAACAGCTCCAGCATCACCGCCAATTCCAGTAACCTCGGTGTCCGAGTCATCACCTACAAGAGTACTGCCGGCTGTTCACCGGACTGCAGCGACGTTACTGGTTCGGACCTGCAAACTTCGCGCACAGTACCGACTATCACCCTCACGCAGCAGTCATCCGGCCCAGAAAGCCTCTTCTACGCTCGCTGGTCGCAAATCGACGTCGGTAACAGTGGCGGCGTCGGCGCGCTAATCGGACAGACGATTAACCTCAATCAATCAGCAGCAGTCACCTTCGGCACCACCGCCACTGACGGTGGACCTGCGCGCTGGGTTATAGATACCTACAAACGAATTTTTAACTAGTAGCGTGAATCTAATCCTAAGCTGAAATAGGCAGGCTGCCAGGCACTCGAATCAAAATTGCTTAGTTGCCGTAGAGCTTCAAGTTTTCTTCGTGGGCATCGACGATACATTTCGCAGTGTAAACTGGGTCTTTCGCATAGTGAAAGCTGAAGTTGTCCATCTCGCCAGCAGTCTCGATTTTAATCGTACCGAAATCAAGCACTCGACTCAGTACTCCGTGTTGTTCGATAGTAGCGTCCTGAACGTCGCCGATACTCAGCTGTGAGATTGAGCGCGAGAACAGCGAGTTCATCCGTACGAACACCAGTTTCTGATCAGTCAGCACAAGGTAGTTGTTGCGGTAGACATAAATAGATATCGCCGTGCCAATTGCAATCAAGACCCCGAGTAGCACGACTACCCATGGCACATAGTTAGTCAGGCTTAGCTCAGGATTAACGGCGGTTAACGGATCGCCACTAAGACTTGCGCGCGTCAGTATAAACGCAAACCCACTCAGTAACGTGAGGATAAACACCGCCCCAGCCACACGAGTATAAATCCCGACTGGATGTCGCTGCACCTCACCGAGCAAGTCTTCCTGGTCATCATGCTCGAACAACTCGGTCTGGGCGATTTTGATATCTTGCATAGCTAAACGTTATAACATCTCTGGTTGATTGTCATCTGTTTTCGGTGAGTGTTTGAGGTGTTTGTGGGCTTTGGCGGTAGTTTTGCGGCCGCGAGGTGTCCGCTCCAGGAACCCAAGCTGCATCAGGTACGGTTCGTAAAAATCTTCGATAGTCGTCCGCTCTTCTGCAGTAAGCGCGGCCAGCGTATCAAGTCCAACTGGGCCGCCGTTATAGTTGTCGACAATTGCCCGCAACACTCGTCGGTCGGCTTGGTCGAGGCCAAGCTCGTCGATCTCGAGCATCTCCAGCGCAGCCAGTGCTGATTTTTCATCAATCGCTCCTCTGCCTTTGACCTGAGCGTAGTCACGCACGCGCTTGAGTAATCGGTTGGCGATGCGCGGGGTTAACCGCGAGCGTTTGGCAATCTGCTTCGCGCTGGTGTCATCGATAGAGATGTCCAAGATTGTCGCCGCCCGGCGCAGGATTTCGACCATTTCTGGCTCTGAATAAAATTCTAGCCGATGCAACATCCCGAACCGGTCACGCAGCGGCGCGCTCAAGGCACCCGCCCGAGTCGTGGCACCGATCAGAGTGAACTTCGGTAGGTCGAGTCGTAAACTCTTGGCGCTGGGACCCTTACCAACCATGATGTCTATTTTGTAGTCTTCCATCGCTGAGTAAAGGATTTCCTCAACACTGCGGTTCAGGCGGTGTATCTCATCGATAAATAAGATATCACCCGGCTGAAGATTGGTCAGCATGCTAGCCAGATCACCCGCCCGCTCGATGGCTGGGCCGGAGGTAGCGCGCATCTGGGCCCCCATCTCATTGGCGATTACCCAGGCCATGGTGGTCTTACCCAGGCCTGGTGGGCCATGTAGCAACACGTGATCGACTGCGTCATCGCGTTGTTTAGCGGCCTTTATCGCCAGCTGGATATTGTCTTTGAGCTTCTGTTGGCCGATATAGCTTTTAAAATCACGCGGCCGCAGTGTCTCTTCGACCTGCTGTTCCTCGAGATCTACTTCTTCGTCACTGTTTTCAGCGTCTACGATACGGTCAATAGCCATCTACAACTCCTGTAGCGCTTTTCTAACTGCGTCTTCGGTTGTTTCGGCATCGACTTTGGCCAGCGCCTGCATCGCGTCGCCTTTGTTGTAGCCAAGCGCGACAAGCGCCTCGAGCGCTTCGTTGTTGCTGCCGCCACCATGCTCGAGCGTAACGCCGCCAAGTAGTACGTCGTCTGCTAGTTTATCTTTCAAGTCGACTGCGACTCGCTCGGCGGTTTTCTTGCCAACACCTGTCGCACCTGAGAGATACGTATTGTTACCGTCGACTATCGCTTGTTTGATATTCGCCAGTGGTCCGAGGTCGAGGATTGCAACCGCAGCCTTCGGACCGACGCCATTGACGCTTAGTAGCTGTTCGAAAAATTGCTTGGCCCGTGGCTTCAAGAAACCATACAAATCATGGGCCCGCTCCTGGATGTGTTCATAGACATAAACAGTCTGCGTCGAGCTGTTGTCGATGCTCAGCCGGTCATCCTCGCTCATGTAGACACCGTAACCGACACCGTTTACGTCAAGTATCGGTTGTGGCTGCTCAGTATTTGTTATCGTACCAGTCAATCGTGCAATCATTTGGATTTAATTATAACAGCCTGACGCAACAAGTAACTCCGCACCACACATTGAAACTCCAGATATTAGTTGTAGCTTATTGACGACCGTCTGCCACCTACAACAAGTCAAATTCTTTTTTGAATTCTTGCTCCCTGTCAAACTGATCAACAACCAGTAAGCTAATATGCTTTTTTGCTCCGTAGGCTGTTTGAATCTCTTCAATTTGTATGGCGCAATCATAGGGTATAATCCACACACTTTGATGAAGTTGTCTGAAGCCCATTTGCTGTATCAACCTCCGGACCGCATTACGAGCGGCTCGATTTGACTCCGGCACGTCATACGACAGCACGCGCCACCGGCCATCCCACTTCGCCGTCTCTATCTCGTTAAACCTCTCCTCTCTTAACAAATCATCGAGGCGGAGACTGCCTTTTCCAGTGAGCTGCACCGTAGCATCTCTGGCTCTGCTGCCCCTTGTGATGTAATTATTTCTAACTGCTTCGTTGAGGATACGATTTAATTCTTTTGGATCATTCAGATCTTTTGAGAACCTTTCGTTCAATAAATCTAGTAAATTATCTGCAGCTAGTTCTCCTAGTCTGCCGATAGTCGACAACATGTTTTTCAAAATCTTAAATGTCAACTGCTCGGCTTGATACAATCCACTCATTATAAACAATTGTAGCAGACTGACGGCCGTCAACATGCTACAACTAATCTATACTTCCTTGGTAAAACTCAGTCGAGATGACGAACCCAGACGTCGGGCTTTAACAAGATTTGGCTTCAGGTTCGAGTTTGGGCGTGGGTTAACGCAGCGGCCAGCGCGTCGGCGGCGTCGTCTGGTTTCGGGATTTGCTTCAGCTTCAGTTGGAGTTTGACCATCTCCTGGATTTGGTTTTTATCCGCCCGACCGTAGCCCGTGATGGCCTGCTTTATCTGGAGTGGCGTGTATTCATAGATCTTGACTTTCGCCTGCGCCAGCGCCAGTAGCACCACGCCCCGCGCATGGCTGACGCTGATGGCCGTCG
>Ga0136601_1000677_pt1 | contig 13413 bp, 15 predicted proteins | sample AntRauMFilla2699_FD_181020 | JGI IMG/M metagenome (GOLD analysis project Ga0136601, IMG submission 181020) | Saline lake microbial communities from Rauer Islands, Antarctica - Metagenome Filla 2 #699 | ecosystem: Environmental > Aquatic > Non-marine Saline and Alkaline > Saline | place... | reverse complement strand
AACTTCTATCACCTCGACGGTATGTATTCATACTGCAAGACAGAGAAGGGTGGACTAATACATTTATCAGGGCTGACCCCACTTGTAGAATACAAGGACGGTTATAAGATGAAAGAACCAGATGACACAACAAAATAGTTCAAACAAAACAGAGAGCAAGTATTTTAATTTAGTAATAGACGAGGACAGAGCAGAGATAATCCAAATCATGATGACTGTGTTTTCTGATGAGTACCCACAGTTTGTCCGACAGGAGCGTGAGACTGCTGAACGGTTGTACCCTGCGTTGATAAATATGGCGGAAGAGTGGTCGGAAAAAGTGCATGAGATTGGTTGGTGTAAAGACCCTGATTGTGAACAAAAATAAACTTGATGATGAATATGAAACAAGCATTTCCGATTGGATTATTGGTGGCATTTTTCTTGTCCCTTGGCTCGTGGGTATTGGGGTAATAATGAATCTACTATGGGAGAACATAAAATGACAATTAAGTTTGACTGGCGTGCCTTCGAGTGGGAAACCTATTGCACGTACCCTTGTTGTGCCTACGAAAACTACATGACGTGGCCTTGGTGGGATTTTTTATCAGCTTATGAAGCGTATAAAACTTGGTAATATGGGGCTACTTAATTACACAACAAAAATAAGTGCCAGTAAATCTATATCAGAGATACAGGTGCTATTGCAGGAGAACGGAGCGAAGGCAATCTTGACTGAGTTTGGTGACGAAGGATACATAGAAGCCCTGAGCTTTAAGGTCAACGTCAAAGGTAACGACATCATGTTTAAGCTACCGTGCCAATGGGAACCAGTGGCAGAGATACTAAAGTACGAGGTGAAAGTACCCAAGTACGTGCGTGAAGACCCAGAGCTATTGAAAGACCAAGCCTTGCGAGTATCGTGGCGAGTGCTGAAAGACTGGGTGGAAGCACAGATGGCTATTCTCCAAATGGAGATGGTGGAAATGCAACAAGTGTTCTTGCCTTATGCCGTCACACGTAGTGGTCAGACTGTCTACGAGCAGATTAGTGAGAACGGTTTTATTATGTTGGATAAACCTAACGAATAGTATGATACCAATTAAATGTATATTTTGTGATGAAGATATGAGCGACCAGAAGTTTCATGAAGACTACACCTTGCTCGCATGGCGTGATGACAAAGAAGACCCAGAGTCTTTGAACAAGCTGGCAAAGCCAGCACACTTTCAGTGTTACCTTCGTTTTGCCGAGCTAAATAACTTACGAGTAATAGAATAATTATGAGCTGGAACTACCGATTAGTTATAGAGAGGGAAAAAGATATCGTCGAACCTGACGAGTGGGTGTACTCCTACTCTATTCGTGATGTCTACTACGACGACAAAGGTAATCCAAATGGTTGTGGTGCTGACCCTCAACCTGCATTGGGAGAGACGTTGGAAGAAATCTTATCTGATATTCAACACCAAGCAGAGGCTTGTAATAAGCCAGTTATTTTCATGAATGATGATGGTCTCTTCACTGAACCGCCTGAAAGGGGTTGGTTGTGGGAATCTTTACCGAAGAAAGACATACCAGATTCAGCCAACACAGGAGGGAATAACGTACCAGTACCGAGCGGAATAAAACACGACGAAATGATGGAACGATTTGAGAGGATACAGAAGCAACATGACCTGATTAAAGACCAGCAAGCCCAAGCGAGAGCGAGAATGTATAGAGGTAGAGGTGGAGGTGTATATGAAAGTGGAGTTTACTCAACTTCACAAAAGATAACAAAAAAAGAGAAGGAAGATATTTTTCAATATCATCCCGAACCAGTGAAAGGCTCGAAGGGGGAAGCCGAACAGATGATACGGAATCAGAAAAAAAACAATCATGAAGCTATTGAGCAATCAGGAATATTTAAGAAGTACGTAAATAAACTAAAGAAGTCAGACTTATTCTAATATGGAACTATACCAACACCAGAAAGACGCACTGAAACTAAGCCCAGATAAATATCTATTCTGCTGGGACTGTGGCACAGGGAAATCCAGAAGCTCTATCGAATTGGTAGAGCAGAAGTCTTTTGATGTGCTACTGATTGTTCCTAAAGGATTGGTTTCTAACTGGCGACGAGAGCTAGAGAAGTGGAGCAACCAAAAGACTGGCTACTCAATCTATACCAAGGAGCAGTTTAAGAAAGCACAGATGGAAGGAACTATCCGTGCCCATGACGCAGTGTTGGTAGACGAGATACATTTTTTTGCGGGGATGACTTCGCAGTTTTCTAAGTCGCTGATTAAATACCTGCACCAACATGATGTCAGATACGTATACGGATTGACGGCAACGCCATTTCTTTCGCAACCTTGGAACGTGTATCGCCTGGCTCAGGTGTTTGGACACAAGTGGAACTATCGTGCCTTCGAGTCAAAGTTTTTTTATAATATAAATATGGGTGGCAGAATGATACCAACTCTACGTCCGAACATGCAGGATGAACTCGCTAGGTATGTAGCACAACTGGGGAAGCCAGTACGTATGGACGAGACAGCCGACATGCCAGAGGTGAACTTCACAGAAGAATACTTTGAGCTGAACAAGAAGCAGGAGAAGTTAATGACCGAAGCCTACGACCCGAACCCACTAACTAGGTTTACGAGAGAGCACCAGATTTGCGGTGGAACCCTTAAGGGTGACGATTTTACCAACAGCGTAGTCATCAGGGTAGATAAACGGCAACGAGTGCTCGACCTTGCCGAAGAACACGACAAACTCATCGTCGTCTGCCGATATCAACTTGAAGTCGAGGCTCTTGAGAATACTCTCAGCGACGCAGGGCACAAGGTTTATAGTTTTACTGGCGATACAGAAGATAGAGACGGGGTTTTGCAGAGTGCCCGCAAGGAAAATAAAGTCGTCCTCATCGTCACTGCTGGGTGTAGCGAAGGGTGGGAGTATCCTGAGGTCGCTGTGATGGTCTTCTACAGTTACGACTTTAGTCTCAAGAATTACATTCAAATGCTTGGTAGAATCCAACGACGCAATAAGCTGGGTAAGAGAACGTACCTCTCGCTCATCACTAAAGGCACCGTCGACGAGGAGATTTTCAAGTGTTTGCTTAAGAAGGAAAGTTTTCACGCAGCGATATATAATAAGAAGTTGACTAAGTAATGTTCAGTAAGTATACTCTAGGAGTGAATTGCTTAGGCACTCACTGGTTTTCGCTTGCGTATAATCCCCTCACTTGTTGAGGGGATTCTGCGTTATACTTACAGTATGAAAAAAGAAGCCCAGTTTACTACGAGATTTAGGAAGTGGTTGCAGTCACGTGAAGACTCACCACATGCTGCCGCTTACGAAATAAAAGTCACGACTGATTCCAGTATACCCTTCTCTGCTGTAAAAGAACATCAGATTGGTGCACTAGAACAAGTGAAGCACGGAATGTTCTCTCAAAAAATTCCAGATGCTGGTTGGCAGAACCCTTTTGATTTATATGTCTTGTGTAAACAAGAGGCATACGTAGTAGTAGCCTTCCTTACACCACGCAAACCATCACAAGTGTGGATTATAGATATAGATTTTTTCCTTCATATGCAGGAGTTGGAGGAACGAAAGAGTATGACAGTAGATATGCTACAGAAGTGGGAGGATAATGAACCTGATTACATCAGTGGTCACTTACTTTAGAAGTCCATCGGGTCAGTCTTCTCCTTTGCCTTCTGCTTTTGCTCTTTGTCCCACAACCCTTCAGCTTCTTCCATTTCCATATTAGGATTATTACTCATTATTTGACCAATCCACGCTTCTCTTTCTCCTTGCTTCAAGTTAGCCATCTTCTCTGCCTGCACCTTAGGGTCATCACCTTCACCAACATCTTCTCCATCAAATGGTGAGACATCATCCTCCTCGAACAAGTCGTCGTCTTGCATTTTGATATTATCAAACCTCGACATGAATTTACGGTGACGAGTTAGCAACTTCCAAGCATCTTCATTTCCCTTACCACCACCTGGGATTCTTTGAATAATTTGTAGTGATGATAGCTGGGCTAGTTCACCTCGCATAACTGGCGTAGTGAATCCAAACCGAGCAGCAACTGCTGAGGTGTTCACTGTCTTGTGTTTGGTCATCAACTGTAGGATTGCACGACGTAGTCGTGGTACTGAGTCGAGTGCAATTTTGTACAAAATCTTTTTCTGAACTGTACTCAATCCTTTCTCTCCGTTCATTACATAGAAAGCTTTCGCCAGTGACTGTAACTGTTTCACGAAACGAGGGAACCGTTCCTTTGACGGCAGACCTACAGGCTCACGAGTACGCATGTCGACGTTCATCTGCGACCTAGCTCCAGTAGCAAAGATAGCTACGTCGTTCAGCTCATCAAACAACTCATCCGACAACTGCTGTTCGGTGCGGTCAGTTCGTTCAGCGATAGCTACCATACTTGAAACGTACTGTGCCACCATCTCAGATAGTTCATCTTTGATAGCTCGCACATCCTTCGAGTAGTTACCCTTCATAGCTTTCGCTAGCTCCTTGTTGGTTGGTTGCTTCATCGAGTAGGCAATAAATCGCTCACCCATACCTCCATACATCGTCATGATTTCTAGGGCAGGTGGAGTTAGACCTGCAATGACACCAAGGCGACCCTTCCAGTGTACTGACTTACCTGTACCGAAGTCCTTGTTGAACTCACCATCGTAGATTTCACGGAACTGGGCGAGGATTTCTTTTCGTGCCTCTTTGTTCTTCTGTAGGATGGTAGTGAAGTCCTTAATAAAAACCATTCGTCCGTTAATCTTGTGGAGTAGTGAGGTCTCTTGCCCACTGTTCTGCATACCAGAGATAAAAGTTTGAGGAGAGAGGTCAGAGATATGATACGAGAGTTTGTACTGGTCACGTGAGAGGTGAGAAAACATATCAATCAGCTCGGTCTTCCCCCCAGATGATTCTGCTACCAATAGTAGCCACACTGGTGCTTCCACTGTTGATAACCTGTTGGCAATGAATGTGGATAGTACTAGCTCTACGATTCCTTCGTCTGCCATCACAAAATACTCTTGGAGTTTTCGTGTGATATCCGCCACTGTTACAGGTCGGTCTTGGTTAGGCTTTATTTGTGTCATACACCATTGGTAATAATAAAGACGGCTTCTTTTAATTCGCAGTCGTGTTGCTTCATGACTACGTCGATTGAGTCCCACTGTTTGTTGCAAACAAAGCAATGTACTTTGTTGTCTTTGCGATAATAGTGGAGTGATGGCTCACGGTCTTTGTGCCAGAGACATTCAGCCTTGTTACGTTGGATTTTGATTAGGTTTTCGATTGGATATGCCTTGGCTTTTTGTAGAGCTATGGCAAAGTCCTCCGCTGCCTTCCGATTCTTCTTGCTTGCACCAGTAAACATCAACACCGTTTCCAGGTCTTTCTTCTTGTTGGAGTAGTGTTCTTGCGAATCTTCAATACCAGCCAACATAAAGTCCGCTTCATCGGGCTTTATTTCACGGCTTATTTTCTGTCCATTCACTCTATTGTACTCATCTTGAAGCTCTATGAGCTTGGCTTTCACTTGCTTTACCTCTTTAGTATATATTGCTTTGCACTCAGGGAAAACCTGGGCGAACTCATGTGGGGGTAATTCCTTGTACGTCAATCCGTCACGCTCAGCCTGTCGGACGATGGCATCTATCTGCCAGTTCTGGAACTCGTCGTGTTTAATTATCTGGGGAGTAGCAAACAGTAGGGATGTTACATCAAGAGTAGAGCTTCCATCCTCATGGTAGTGTTGCAGAGTCATGGATAGTATAGTAACATAGTTGCTAAGAACGCAACAACTATGGAAAAAATTAGAGAAGAATACCAAATACAATTACGAAACACTACTATGGTGTTTCTTAACGCTAATGGTGTGCAGATTACGGATATAGCTGGCATGTTCGAAGTGGATAAGTCTACTGTTAGTAGGGTAGTAAAGAACCCTGTTAACGTGGACAAGTCCATGCTCATGAAATTTTCCAAGTACTTTAAGTAGTCTGATGAAGGAGTGGATGTGCCCACCCCGTCCGTTTGGAGGACATACATATTGTTGTGATTTGCTGTCATTGATTTGTTAACATCCACTCCCTCACCAGACTAGTTACTAAATTTCCTGAGGAGAGTAGCTAGTCTGGTAATAGCAGAAGAGTTGTACAAAAAAGGCATGAGGTGGTCACTTATTGTGGCTACTTGTGTCCTGCGGGTATTGTTAGGGTGCGACCCCTTTCGTTCACTACCCGCAGAACACAGGTAAGTACTCCGTACTACCTGGTAGAACTTATCAACAATTCACAATTATAATCAAATCAAATCATATGCCTAAGGATATGTTCAGCGAGGAGAACGAAGTAAAGTCAGCGTGGGTTTCATGGGGAAAACCTGGGGACAACATTGTAGGAACTCTAATCGCTAAATACGAAAGAGAGAACAGCATTGGAGGAAAGACCGAGATGCAAAACATCTATGAAATCAAAGCAATGAATGGAGATTTTCACTCACTCAAGCAAGATGACAACGGTAACTACGTACCAGAGTCTGAGCCAGTAAAGATTCTAGCCGACCAAATCTTCAACGTAGGTGGTAAGCCAGCTATTGATTCGCAAATGCGAAACGTAAAGATTGGTCAGATTGTCGGCATGAAGTTCATGGAATCTGTACCAGCAAAAGAGAAGGGACGGTACCCAACAAAGGTAGTAAAGATTTTTACTACAGGTGAAATGGATACTGAATTTATGGCAGAGCTAGAGGAAGAAAAAGCTAAAGACCCAAAGAACTTCTAGTATGGATAACGGTCTCAATAAACAAAAACAGTTAGTTGAAGACCTAGTTCGTGATACCCAGAATCAAATAGATACTGCCCTGCCACCTGGTGCTGTCGTTCCACGACACACTGGAGCAGGGCATTTCTATGGAGTACCAAGCGGTGGAGTGTATCCGTCAGTGACTGGAGTACTAGGAGCTTTCAAAGACCCTAGTATCCAAGCCTTCGACATGAACGAAGCACTGCGATACGTCGAGGCAAACATCCCCAACACTGTAAAGGACGGCAAGTTCGACCTGTTGGCAGTGGCGGATATGTTGTACAAAGCTAAGACAGCTTCAAGAGGAATCTTCATGGATGCTGCCGACATCGGTACGCAAATACATGACCGCAGAGAGGAGTACTACCAAGACTGGATTGATGCGGGAGTATGGAATCGTCCTGCAATTGGCGATTACTATGACCTTGATAAAGATGATGTTAGATTGATATCAGCTATCCGAGCACTAGGAACATTCTGCGATGAACACCAGTACATCCCAATCAGATGCGAGATGCTGGTGTACTCAGACAAGTACAAGCTTGCAGGAACTTTAGATGACCTTGGTATGGTGAACACCATTATCAGAAAGGGTGAAAAGAACTGTACTCACAAAATGATTCATGAAGGATTGAACTCACGGTGCTTCAACTGTGACCACAAAAGAGTGTGGCAGTTAGCCCTCACTGACTTGAAGAGCAGCAACCAATTCAAGGACAGCTACTTTTTGCAGGTAGCTATTTACCAGATGATGTTCGTCCAACTTACAGGTATAAAACCCAAGCGAAACTTCATACTTAAGACCAACAAAGAAGGTGGTAAGTATCAGCTCGAAGAGCTTAAGAAGATGCCGAGCTTAATCTCTGCAGCCAAGCATGTCATCATGGCATCGGGTGCAATAGCAAAAGTGAAGCGAATAAGGAAGGAGTCGAACACTAAACCAACCATCAAGATATGAGCATCTCACCAGAGCAGAAAGACATGCTGATTCTTTTCGGAGAACTGAAGTCAGTTATCAAAGAGAAGACCAAAGACCTAGAGCTAATCAAGGTTCCAGTCAAGGAATTGCTGATGGAACTAGGGGCAGAAGATACACCTGTGGAAACAGGTAACGGTAAGTTCACTCTACGTCCTCGTCGGACATGGGTGTATACTTCTGAAACAGAACAGCTAATGGCACAAGTCAAAGCCAAGCAGAAGTTTGAAGAGTCGACAGGTCAAGCAAAGTTCCAAACCAACTACGACGTGTACTTCAAATAGGTGTATAATTTGAGGTACGGATTAAGGTGTTACTAATTTAAGTCAAAGCTTATGTCAGAAGAAGAAACAAAAGTAGAAGAAGAAGTAGTAGATGATGTAGTCGAAGAAGTAGAGGAAGAAGTAGAGGAGGAAGTCCCTGCTCCAACACCCGAACCCACAGTCGATGCTGAAGAAGCTCCTGTTTCTGAAGGTGGACGAGAGCAGGGAAATCCCCCAGTCATGTAGTCACACTACATTTATAAAAAGCCACGGAGTGGAGACCGTGGCTTTTTATGTTAAAATCCAAGTGCACCTGAGCCAGCAATGGTTCGGGTGTTTTTGGTTGTTATGGTAATATCTTTGTATGAACAAATTAAACATCCCATCCATGACAGTGTAGCGGGGTAGATAACCCCCCTCGCACACTGATTATATGAGCAAGGGCAAACACAAAGACTATTCCAAAGCACACCGAGAACGATACAACAATAAGTTCAAGGAACGTTACGGAATGACCCACATTGAGTGGGCGAAATGGAAGAAGACTGCTACGAAAGAAGAGATTCACGAACGACGTGAACGAGCTGAGTCAAAATAAACAATGCAAAAGCCACCCAGATGAGGTGGCTTTTGTCTTTGTAATGTTGGAGTTAATTATTTATTAGGGAGGTAATTCTCCTATTTAGTTGTCTTCATGTACAACATAGTTGCTACCCCTGCGTTCACCACAGTCAGAACCGTAGTGTCAATCAGTTCGGTAGTTACTGTACCTTCTCCTATCGTTTGAGATAATATTGCTGTTACTAGGGATAATACTGCAACAACTGCCCGAACCAGGGTAATTCTATGTCCACTGTTAACTATAGCAGACAGCTTCTTGGTTACACCAGTGACTGCCGTCACAATAAATGGTGAAGCAAGGACTAATAGTGATTCAATCATAACTTTTGTTTTAACAATTTAACCTTAATAAGTAGGGTGAGATACTGAATCATCAGCTTCAACCTGGAGATTTTCTTCAAGTCTTTCTCGTTCTTGTCTCCCACAATGGCATCAATTATTTGTTTTTTGTAACTTAAAACTATTTGAGGCTTATCAGATGTCACCTCCACATGAGCAAAGATGTTATCTGCTGTATATCTGATAGCAGTCTGAGACCCAATAGCTTTGAGTAGACGAACAGTTGAATCAATCATCCTGTCACTAAGAGAGCTACGGTTGTCGGTAGGATAAACATAAGCAATACCAACAGAATTACGATTAGGATTTTCAGAACCTTTAAGCGAGCCATAGAATACTTGTGCTTTAATCGTCGGGCTTTTAATAACACCAGCGTGCCAGGCACTATTACTGTAGTGCACTATTTCGTAGATAGTTCCTATTTGGTCAATAATGTAGTTGTAACTAAGACCTCTCGCTCGCAATGTCTCAACTGCACCAAGTAGACTGCTTCCTCCAGTGGTGTGGAGCATGATTGAACGAGGCTTGTTGTTCTTCCAGAAGTTGTTAAGCGAATATCTAGTTTCTACCTTTAGACCATCAAAGCCCACCTCGATTGGAGCAGTAATAGTTGCAAACAATGACTTGATGTCATTCTTATCGTAGTCATACTCATGTACTGCTGGTCGTCTACTATCTTGCCACCAGTGCATGAAGCCATGACCAAACTCATGGATGAATACACGGACGTACTGGTCGATACCCTTATCTATTTGTGGGTTGGTAGACCTCTGATTCTCATCAGCACACACCCAGAACTCCCACACTTTGTCGGTGTCTCGGTAGTAAGTGCCATTGATAGTTTCGTGCAATCCCCAAGCCTTACGTTCTGCTCTAGTGAAATGAAAAGCAACAGCATTGAATCCTCCAGCACGAGCGTGCTGAGTAAAAGTCTGGTCAAACCAATCTTGTCTGATTTTTACTTTACCTTCCTTATTTACATAAGTAACGGGTGCCACATCTTCAATGTACCGATACTCAAACGCATCAACTTGAATGTTTTTTACATCATTCAGAGTATCAACTATCTCTGCCTCGTGGTCTCTCAACCATTCATGATTCTTTTGAGTTGTGAATACCAGTGTTTTTACTTTTGACATAAGATTATCTTAGCTTTTAATTCCCTGGTCGTTCAGGTCGTTCAGGTCGTTCAGGTCGTTCAGGTCGCTCAGGTCGTTCTGGAGCACCGTTCACAGTCTCAGTAGAACCATCTTGACCGTCAATGAAGTCACGACCTAGTTGCCATAGCTGGAGCATACCTGGTGCTCCAAAGATTGTACCAACACCAGTAGCCAGACGTAGAACTGCCTTAGCATCTGTTGCGTTGAAATCGCCATCAAGTAGGTCGATACTTCCAAGAGCAGTGAAAGTGTCATCAATACCTTTATATGCAGCAATCGGTACTCCTCCGTATGTCACAGCACCAGCTACTTGTCCCACAAAAGGAACTCTTGAGACAGCCCCACTAAACATCTGCTGACGGAACGATTCATCTTCTTCGTCGTCCTCCTTACCAGTGATGAAGTTCATTGATTCACGGGCAGCGTTCTGTAGGATATAGATTTCAGCAACCAGTGCAGTCATCATCCAGAAGTAAGCCCATGTCGCATCACTCGCTTTACCACCACGAATCATTGCTGGTGCAGTCTTGGTTGCTAGTGACCACGCATACAATGGATATGATTGAAACTTAAGAATCAATCTATTCCAAGTACGATTACCAGTTAGACCCATTCCTTTAGAGAGTGCCATTGGTGCGTCTTTGAAGAGTGATGATGACTGTGTCAGTCGAGTCTGTCGTTGTGCATACTCAAGACCTTTCTTGTTAGGTCTTGCGGCATCAAACACCAAACCATTTTCATCGAGGTATTTGAGATATGCTCCATAACCAGTAGCTCCACGTGAGACACCGTCTAACTTCTTAAGCATCCAGTAACCACCATTCTGTAGAGACTGGAACTCACTCATTGTCGGGTTGTCCAGGAAAGCGATGTCATCACCTACAGCCTCACGAATTTCAGGCATGTTTTCCATTGTCCATTCTCGTGTTTCTTTGCTTCCCGCAAATGCCTTAAGTCCTCGTGACATATAAGAACCACCAATGAGTGATGCACCTTGAGGTATAGCTGATAGCTGAATGAGGGCAGAGGATAGTTTGAATCCAAGAATGGCTACACCTACGTTTCTGTTTAAGAAGTCAGCAATCCATACAGCATCTTGACCTGCAGCTCCACCCATACGAGCCAACAAGTCGACATACTCGTTAGTTAAGATTGAGTTGAGCGAACCTGCAGCATCAGTGAACTCCTCACTCCCTGAGATACGACCAGCAATGTGGATATCCTCTGACATATGCTTTACGTACAGAGCGTTCTTGATGTGTTGAGTGAAGATGAAGATGGCATCAGTCTGGATAGGAGTCTCAGCTCCTTTTACACGCTCGATAGTAGAACCGATAGCCGTCTTGGTCTTTTTGGCTGTCACTAATGGAGCCACGTTACCGAACCGTTCTAGCATGTCGATGTCTTTTGACCGTGTGAAGTCCATCAAGATAGGGAAGTAGTTCTCTAGCTCTACAAACTCACGGTTGAACAATTCAATACCCGCCTTACGAATAAATGGCTTCATTCTTTCTAACCAGGTATCCATCTCAGCCTGAAGAGCTGTCTCATCAGAACTTAGGACAACACTTCGGATAAAGTTCTCATCCATTCCACCAGCTACAGCACGTTCAATCATGTCTTCACCTTGCCTTCGTACATTAGCAGCCATGATGCGAGTACTATTCTCTGGTTTAATTTTGTATCGAGTCACAGCTTCATCAAGCTGGGTCACTACCTCTGAAATCTCCTGCATCATTGATTGCCAGTTGGTGTCATGAACAGCTTTGAAGTACCTATATGGTGCTTCATCGTAGCGAGCAGTACCAGAACCCATCATGTCAAAGATAGTGTCAGGTGGAGTGATACCTGCATCAGTCAGCATCGCCCAGTTGTGGGTCTTTCTGATGGCATTGATAGCTCTTTCTCGTTTAGTTAATCTCACTTCGTTAGGTGAACGAATCAGTTTATTTATGTTTTTACTTTTTATCTCAGCAACAACATCTTCAATACCTCGGTCAATCTTTGCCTGCAGTATTCGTTCACGGATACGCTTTTTGTTTTTACCAACCTGGTTGATAATCTCGAAGTTTGTTTTGATGACCTTCAACTCACCGACAGTCATTTCGTTGATTGGTTTTTTATTTAGTCGCTCCATTTGCTTGAGCATCTCTTCAGTCAAAGCAACGTCCTCACCAAGCTCTCGCTGTCGGTCAACCCAGTCACGCATACCTTCTATCTGAGCACGACGCTTACCTGCTAGCTTTTTGAAGTCCACCCCCTCTTGGAAGTTAGCCATCAAGTTGCGGGCAAGTGTACGGTAATCTGCCGACACACTAGGTGACTTGATAGTATCTTTGTACAGCCTGGTAATATCACGAACGAGTGTTCTCTTCTCTACTGTCTCCCGCATCGCATCAATGGCACCCATCGCTTGGTATAGGTCGAGAGGTCGTTTAGCATTGGCTACTCTACTAAGAAGTTTTCCTCGTTCTCGCATGAAGTCGGGGTTCTCCCTTGTAGGCAGTGTAGCCTTGGCATAAAACACAAGGTCAGCTTTGATTAAGTCCTGTTCTCTGATGATGATGCGTTCCCGCAACCGAGCCAGCTCACTACCTCGTTTCATGTTGTCGATTTTAATACCGTAGATATTACGTAGACGAGCCGTCACACTGATACGAGTCTCAGCAGCACCAATACGCTTACCTTCTTTGATATTTTTATTTACTTCCCGCAGTCTCCGACGTAGCTCAACCATCTCTTCTACCTCAGTCTTATTCTTTGGTGGCTCAATAGCGTTCATTATCTGACGCTGGGCAAGCTTAGAACGAGTCCCTTTAGTTGTCTTCTGTAGACCTGAGCCTTTGGTTCGCACGAAGTTTTTCGCATTGAAGTTGATGAACTGCTCGTACTCAAAGTACTCCCTGATTAAATCAGTTGGTTTGTAGTTATCGAATCGAACAATCACACCGTCGTGACCGAGTGTTTCTTCAACGAACTTACGTAGTTTATTAACATTGACTCTAGTCTCTTCTTCTCGCATCGCTTTGACGTTGTAGTTGTCGAGTCCAGCTTCGTAAGCTAGTCGTTGCAGGTCTGCGTCACTAGAAATGACAATAGGATTGTCAGCTGACATCACGTACTTACCGTACTTGCCGTGCATATACGCTACTTTGTTCTCAAGGAAGGCATAGTTCGCCTTGCCAAATGGAGCAAGTGGTTTTCCTGCACCGACAGGAGCAACGCCATTAGTGATTGAGCCAGAT
>Ga0136601_1000676_pt1 | contig 13425 bp, 14 predicted proteins | sample AntRauMFilla2699_FD_181020 | JGI IMG/M metagenome (GOLD analysis project Ga0136601, IMG submission 181020) | Saline lake microbial communities from Rauer Islands, Antarctica - Metagenome Filla 2 #699 | ecosystem: Environmental > Aquatic > Non-marine Saline and Alkaline > Saline | place... | reverse complement strand
TGACCCAGCAGATACATACATAAAACTCGATGGTTCACTACATGCGCCCAAGGAATTTCAGCAAGAGACTATAATCAAGGGTGATGACAAAGAGCTCGTGATTGGCCTAGCATCCATTATGGCTAAGGTCACCCGCGACCGATATATGGTTGATCAAGATAACAAGTATCCGCTGTATGGCTTTGCTCAACATAAAGGGTACGGCACTAAAGCGCACCGTGAGGCAATTGCGCAACATGGTTTCTCGCCTATCCACCGACGTAGCTATTGTAAAAACATCAAACTGTTGTAGAGTAGAAAGGCTCAGTTACTGGATCCTTACAGTTGAAATATATCTGAGCAAAAAGGAAACAGGCATGAGTAAGGCAGACGAATCAGCGCGAGCAGCAATCGAAAAAAAAGCTGCCGCGTGCATCGACTGCCCGCAACGTAGCGGGGAGTTGACGGTTAAACATCCTGTACACGCAACTGTGAGACCGAAAACACCAGAAACCGCCAGAGTGCGGGTCTGTTGCAAAGCTGTTGGTACCAAAACGGCCACGGCCAAACCAGTGCAGGTGAGGACATATCAAGAGTGTCATCGCTACAAAAGAAAGTGCACTGCATAGATCTATGAGGCCATGATTCGAAGGTGGCCTCCAACTTGCCGGTCCGACACAAGTGCGACCGGCTTTTTACTTGCCTTTTTGGCACAATTTGTTATAGTTCTGGCCACTAATTAAATTTATCTATGGTAATTCGAATGCGACATACGCGGGCACACACCGCAAATCGACGATCTCATCACGCGCTTAAAGCGCCGACGTTAGCAGTGTGTAGTAACTGTCAGTCACACCACCGCCCACACCACATGTGTCAAGAATGTGGATTTTACAAGGGTCGTTTGGTTATTGATATGCAAGCCAAAAAAGATTCACGGGAAGCTCGTATGACTGCTAAAAAAGAAGCCATCAAAGGCCAGCAAGCAGATGAAGCGGCCGAAGATGCTACTAACGCTATCCCAGGAGAAGGATCAGATGTCCCACCAGAAAACGTCAAAGCAGGCAAGGCGGATATGCCAGCTGCTCCAGAGATGGCTAAAGCAAAATCAGCGACTCCACGCAAAGAGCAAGGGGCTTAATCCACAAAACACCGCTACTAGCGGTGTTTTGTATATCAGACTCTGATATAGTTAACGGCAGTAATAGTTTAGTACATTTCGCAGTATGGCAAACCGACATTTATCCCGCAGTATCGTTCTTCAGTCTCTTTTTGAGTGGGATCTTAATGCTTTAGATAAAAAAGCCGTACACGAGGTGCTAGATCGCAACGTAGCAGAATTCGCCCCGAATAAAACTGATACGCCATTTATGGAAAAGTTGCTCGATGGAGTAATGGCGAAGCGACCAGAAATCGACCTGGTTATTGAGAAAGCTGCCCCTGAGTGGCCAATTGATCGTATTTCCCCAGTCGATCGTAATATTTTACGACTTGGTTTATACGAGCTACTGTTTGCTGATCGAAAAGAAGTGCCAGCAAAAGTAGCGATCAATGAGGCGATCGAACTAGCCAAGCAATTTGGTGGTGATAACAGTAGTCGTTTTGTAAATGGTGTGCTTGGTGCAGTGTATAAAGAAATCGGCGAACCAGGTAAGGACGATCAGGGTTCAAAACGCAAAAAGCAGGTGGCGTTTGAAGATATGCCTATCCAACGTCTGTCTGGAGCCGTTGTGTATGCCGAACACGAAGGTCAGATGTATCTGGCGCTGGTGCACGACATATTTGGTCATTGGACTCTTAGCAAAGGCAAGATCGAAGAAGGCGAGACGGTCGAAGAGGGGGCGGCTCGGGAGCTCAAAGAAGAAATTGGTCTTGATATAACGATCGAAGCTGAACTGGGAAATAATGAGTACGTTGCGAGTAATCCTGAACTAGGTAAGGTGCGCAAGCAAGTAAGCTATTTCCTAGCTCGATCGAACTACACCGAATTAGTACTAGAGCAAAAAGGTGGCCTGGATGATGCAAAATGGTTTAAGGTGGCTGAAATACTTGAACTCAATTTTTACGATGATATTTTACCAGTGGTCACTAAAGCCATTACAATGTTAGTTGGCAGAAACAGTAAATAGTGCTATTTTCATCGGTACAAGCATACACCTATCGCAGTAACTACTTATGGCTGAATACGAATTAAATACCGATTTAAATAAACTACAAAAAATTGTCGGCGCAACGTTCTCCGACCTCAATCTGCTGCGGTCTGCCGTGACGCATCGTTCGTACCTGAATGAACACAAAGAAGTGACGTGGGATCATAATGAACGATTAGAGTTCTTGGGAGACGCAGTACTTGAACTGGTAGTAACTGACTTTCTTTACAAAAAATACCCAGAAAAACCAGAGGGTGAATTAACGGCGATTCGAGCGGCGCTCGTTAATACGGTATCGCTGGCAGCGGCATCAGAACAGCTCGGTGTCAATGAGTTTTTGATGATGTCAAAAGGAGAAGCCAAAGACATGGGGCGAGCTCGACAATACATTCTGGCCAACACCTTTGAGGCTTGTATCGGAGCTTTATATATGGATCAAGGCTACGATGTAGCGACTCAGTTTATTGCGACACATCTATTTCCCAAGACTGAAGGGATTGTCAAAGATCGATTATGGCAAGATGGTAAAAGTCGCTTTCAAGAACTGGCCCAAGAACACACTGGGGTCACTCCAACCTACGAAACGGTCGCTCAAGAAGGGCCAGATCACGACCGAGTGTTTACCGTCGGGGTATATTTACGAAAGGAAAAAGTAGCTGAAGGTACCGGTCGTTCCAAGCAAGAAGCAGAACAAGAAGCCGCCCGCAAAGCAGTGGAAGCCAAGGGATGGCAGTAAACGACGTGGTACTATAGTGGTATGAAGTTTAACCAAGCTGGTTTTACATTAATTGAAATTTTAGTCGTGGTGGCGATTGGCGTTTCTTTGCTGGCTGTAGGATCTTTTTCTGCTATCAGTGTCTTGCAACAGGGTGACATCTCAGCAGAACAAGCAAATATTGATCAGTTCCGTTTAGCTTTTCAGCTATACAGAGAAACAACTGGTCAGTATCCACCAGGTGAATTTAATGCCCCGGCGGATAGTTGTTCGTTATGCGATTTGCGCGATGGTAGTGATGACGACGCGATTACCGCAGCACAAGCAGAGTGGGACATCGTTGTGAATGCGCTTGCTCCGCAATACATGTCAGAAGAATCAATAGCAACTGATACCTGGGGTAATCCGTATGCGTACAGTAATAATTTTGGTGTTTCTAATGCAGATCATCTTGGTGCTGCTAATGCAAAGTTCTATACAGTGTTGTGTAGTATGGGGCCTGACAGTGAACTGCAAACGTTTCTCACTACAGACATTGAAGACTATATGTATGACGACGTCGCTTACCCAGCCGCTCTTGGTGATGATATATGTTTTTTTACCCTTTAAACCAAATGTATAACGTATGAGAAAAGTTACCCAAGGTTTTTCGCTCGTAGAGATCATGATTGTGGTGGCTATTGTCAGCCTACTCGTTACGGTCGTTGTTTTTAATGTGCAGCCAGCTGGTCAAAAGGCGCGCGACGCGCAAAGACAGGCTGACTTGCGAGAAGTGCAATCGGCCCTCGAGCAGTATAAAAATAGGTACGGTCGATATCCTGAGGGGTGTAATGGCTTTACTCTGCTTGATGTAAATGCGGGTACACCTAGCAATATTAAGTGGTCAGGAGAACTAGGTGCAGAAGACGCGTGCGATGATCCTGACGAACCATATATTCTAGGTGCGCCGGGTCGATTATTTTCTCAATTTTTACAACCACTCCCAACCGACCCTCGCTTAAACGGAAATAACTCAGGCTATCGCTATACCACTAATGAAGAAGGTACGGTATATAAATTCATGGCCAAAAATACCGTTGAAGCTGACGATTTAAGTTACGACCATCCGTTTAAGAGTTGTGATAGGACGTATGATTTACATTTAATTGGCTCTCAGATGGTAAAAGATGATTTAGTCGCCAATGGGTACGGACGAATGTGTGACCCGGTGCATATGTCAGGTGCTAATCCAGCTGATATTCAGTGTGATATTGGAATCTGTGATCGGTTGTATACGAGTATTAATTACAATTCACTTAACAATAGTGATGGTAGCTATCTAAGTATGCCGCATTGTGTCGATGGTAACGCTCAATTTGAGTCATCATATGCGATCTGGGGCGGCGTCTCCCATATGACAACAAACTCTACAGCTATATTAAATCGTCCAGATCGTATTCGCGTCCACATCGAACGCCAAACCGAAAATATTATTTGCCGACTACCGTAATTATCTACGGATAACCCACCATACTCCATATCTGTTGATGGTAAAATTGAACCATGAAGACGTCACACTTGTCGGGTTTTACGCTAATTGAAATTTTGGTAGTGGTTACCATCATTGCGATTTTGTCGACTGTCGTGTACGGCAGTTTGACCGACTCGCTTGATAGTGCCGACGGCAAAGGTTTGATGTCAGATCTCAAGCAAGCTCAGCTCGCCATCGAAACGTATGAGGCACAAAAGGGTGAGTATCCCAAACCAAACACCACCACTGATTGTGGGGTAGCTAGTCCATCATTACTGCGATCAAGTCATGATACGTGCACCAGAAACTACATCTTAGATCTGGTACCAGATTATATGGACAGTTTACCCGCACCTGTAATGAGTGGTTGTAGTATCGAGTATCAAACAGATCCAGCTGGTACGTGGTACAAACTCACAGCGGTCAATTGTTTGGCTGAGGCAGATGTCCTAGATCCAAATGATAGGATGGCACGGTGTCCCGCATCATGCATGTCCAGTAGTGGGATTTGTAGTACCACGGACGAAAATTTTGCCACCTCATTTGCGGTGTATAGTCGAGGGGGTGAGTGTCAATAGGTATGTATCTTAAAGAACTAACAATTAACGGCTTTAAATCATTTGCTAAAAAGGGCGAGCTCGAATTCTCGACGCCGATTACCGCGATCGTAGGTCCAAATGGTTCAGGCAAAAGTAACGTCGCGGAATCATTTCGGTTTGTGTTGGGTGAACAGTCGGTCAAGTCGCTTCGCGGCAAACGGGGTGAGGATTTAATCTGGGGTGGTTCTGATGCATCAGCGCGAGCGAACCGGGCTAGTGTTGAGGTGTTATTTGATAATAGTACGAGGGCATTTGATTTTGATTTTGATGAGGTGCGAATCGAACGGGTAGTACACCGTGATGGTCAAAACGAATATAAAATCAATGGGTCAGTAGTGCGGCTTAAGGATGTCCACGAGCTGTTAGCTGGAGCTCATATTGGATCGACCGGGCATCATATTATCTCGCAAGGCGAAGCCGACCGAGTCATTTCTGCTGTACCTAAAGAGCGACGGGAAATGATCGAAGATGCGCTTGGCCTCAAGGTGTACCAAATAAAGAAACAAGAAGCGACCCGTAAGCTACATAAAACGCAAGAAAATATTGCTCAAGTTGAATCGCTCAGACGCGAAGCGGCACCGCACCTTAAATATTTAAAAAAACAAGTCGATCAGGCAGAGCGATCCTTAGCTGTCCAGGCAGAGCTTAAGACAGCCTATGCGGAATATCTCAAGCGCGAAGACGTCTACCTGGCACTGCGGACTGATGAGTTGCATAAAGAACGGCGATCTCCGGCTGCGACCTTGGAAACGGTTGTTGACACTATCAAACAACTAAAAGCTAAGTTAGCTGCCGTATCGGATGAGCAAGATACGTCCGATCGTGATCAGGCGAATCAGTCACTCCAAGCAGCCAGGACTGAGCTCTTGCAGGCTGAGCGGACACTCAGCACGCTTGAAGGACAAATCTCGCTGCTTTCCAGTCGGATTAAGGCTGCTCAACATAAGCCAGCCACTCCACCAGCTTTGATTGATCGTGGAAAACTAGAGACGTTGGTGGATCAGATCGCGCAGACGGCAAAAAAAGCCTTACAGGGCGATAACCAAACAGTCAAAGATGCGTTGCAGGCAGTTGTGCGTGAGCTCAAGCAGTTTGTAGATCATCAAGAAACAGTAGTGACCACAGACGTCACGGCTGATGATGAATCAGAACTTAAAAAATTGCAGGGTGATCTGGCTGATGCACAAACAGTGGTGGAAAAAGCTGGTCAGAAAGAAGAGGTAGCACAAGCGGCGTTGTCTAGCGCACAAGAGGCGTTAGCAGCAGAATCAGCCGCCACGCATGATTCGGAGCGTTTGCTGTTTGAAGCGCTAGGGCAAGAGCGAGACATGCGTCAGACACTTGCCACCATTGATACTGAATTGCAAGTGCTAGAGCGGGATCGAGCAGACTTTAAAAACGAAATTCAAGAAGCGGTCGCGCTGATTGGGCGCGGAGCGATGGAATACTTTACTTACAAAGTGCACGATACGAAAGGGCAAGAAATTGCGGACGTTCAGATCATGGACGAAGATCGGTCGGTGCAACGAGATCGACAATTAAAGCTCGAAAAACTAAAAATCAGATTAGAAGAATTAGGGGTAGGCGCGACCGATGGATTGCTTAAAGAATACAAAGACGCCCAGGATCGCGATGCGTTTTTGGCTAAAGAATTAGAAGACCTACGATCATCAGTCGATAACCTTGAATCATTGATTCGTGATATGGACGCTCAGCTACAAGAGCAGTTTGTAGCCGGCATAGACAAAATCAGTACTGAATTCAATCGCTTCTTTGCTTTGATGTTTGGTGGTGGGGAAGCAGTGCTCGAACGTGTGACTATTAAAAAGCCAAATGAAGATGATGACGAGACCGAGACTAAAGAAGAAGGGGTCGACCTAAAGGTGTCGCTACCAAACAAGCGAGTCAAAGGGTTGCAGATGTTGTCTGGGGGAGAGCGCGCTTTGACCTCGATTGCGCTGATTTTTGCGATGAGTCAAGTCAATCCACCACCGTTTATTATTCTTGACGAAACCGACGCTGCGCTTGATGAAGCAAATAGTCGGCGTTACGGTGACATGATTGAAGCCTTGGCCAAAAAGTCTCAGTTGGTGTTGATCACACACAACCGAGAAACCATGAGTCGGGCTGGTGTTTTATACGGGATTACCATGGGAGGGGACGGAATATCAAAATTACTGTCGGTGAAATTTGATGAAGCGGCAGTAAACGCCAAATAGAACGTGTGATAGCAATCAAAAAGAACGACCAGCTGGTCGTTCTTTTTGATTGCTCTGCTGTACGCAATTACTGCACTAGCTCAAAATCAAGTTGTCGTTCGTCTTTGTCTGCACGAATGAGCTTGACTCGAACCTCGTCACCCAGGCGAAATATTTTACCGGTTTCCTTACCTTTGATGCGGTACTTGCTAGCTTCATGCTCGTAGTAATCACCTTTGATACTCGATAGTTTTACCATCCCGTCGGCTAGAGTGTTTTCTTCTTGGACATAGATACCCCAGTCGGCTACTCCACTGATGACACCGGTGAACTCTTCTCCAATGCGGTTCATCATGTACTCTACTTGCTTGAATTTGATTGAGTCACGCTCAGCTGACACTGCCTCCATTTCTCGGAACGAACACTGCGTACAAATTTGTTCTAGCTTGCTGCTTTCGTTTGGACCAACTTGTACTTCATCAAGATGCTTACGCAACAGACGGTGGGCGAGTAGATCGGGGTAGCGTCTGATCGGGGACGTAAACTGGGTGTAGAATTTAAACGCCAATCCAAAGTGACCGATATTTTTGGTTGTGTAGATGGCTTTTGCCATACATCTGATGGCGGCTGTTTTGATGAGGTTTTCTTCTGGCTTGCCTTCAACTGCGGCCATGAGTTGGTTGATCGACTTGGCACTGACCATACCTTTATCAGTCTCAAACTCGTAGCCCAGCGCGCGGACAAATAGTCCTAGTTCTTCAATCCGGTCGACGTTTGGATTGTCGTGCACGCGATAGATGAAGGTGAGGTCGGTATCTTTGGCTTTGGCCTGTTTGTCGATTGAGGTTGGTACTTGGCGGTTGGCCAAAAGCATGAAGTCCTCGATCATAAGCATGGTTTCAATACGGTCTTTTTTGTAGGCTCTGATTGGACTGCCGCGTTCATCAAGTTCAAATTTAACCTCTGGTTGTTCAAAGACGATTGCTCCCGCCGCGTAACGTTTTTTACGAAGCTTTCGGCCGATAGTCATCATGGTGGTGAGCTCATCGTGATATTCACCAACTCCGTCATCGAGCACTTGTTGGGCGTCTTGGTAGCTAAATCGTTTGTCAGAGTGAATGACGGTTTGTCCGTACCAGGTGTCGACCACCTCTGCGTCGGGGGAGAGTTCAAAGATAGCCGAAAAAGCCAATCGATCTTCGTTTGGTCGCAAGGAACATAGGTCATTAGAGAGGATTTCTGGAAGCATCGGGATTACGCGGTCCACTAGGTAGACCGATGTGCCACGTTCACGAGCTTCTTGATCTAGGGCGTCACCTTCGGTCACGTAGTGCGAGACATCAGCAATGTGAATTCCAATCGAGACGTTGCCGTTAGGGAGAGTTTCTAAAGATAGTGCATCATCAAAATCCTTGGCGTCGTGCGGGTCAATCGTCATTGTGGTGACTGACCTGACGTCACGTCTTTTAGGATCGTTTAGTGCGTCGGCAAATATCTGATCTTGTCGATCGTATAGATCTTGGGCTGCCGCTTGTACTGATTCGGGGAAGTTCTGGGTAAAGCCGCCAGAGCGGATGATGGCTTGCATTTCGGTCTCGTGATCGCCAGCGCGACCTAGTATTTCGGCAATCTTGGCCACTGGATCTTTGCTGGCGTCAGTCCAGCTCGTGATTTCAATCGCGACTTTCATATCTAGGTCATTTGCGGTGGCCTCGGGGAGGACTGGCCTAATATGGATGCGATTGTTGTCAGGTGATAGGTATTTTACCGTGGTGCCGTCTACTTCTTTTTCTTTGACAACGCCGATTAGTTCGCGGTGCGCTGAGTGGGTGACCTTAATGACTTTGGCGTCTTGTCGTCGGCCAAGCACGGCTGGTTTGAGCTCTAATTCCACCGTGTCTCCATCGAGCGCAAACCCAAGGTCAAATTTATTAACAATAATGTCTTCAGCGTAGTCATCGTGCTTTACAAAGCCAGTGCCTTTACCGCGGACAAGTATCTGTCCTTCTATAGTTTTGGTCATATGGTGTGCAGTATAACAGGTGACATAAGGATTGCCAGGTAAGTATCAGAGTGAAGATCATTAGACGTGGGCTAGTGCATATAAATCCGTACGTTTGATATAGGTGTAGCTATTGCAATATTGATAACATCTGGTAAGATTCTCGCACTATGTTAATGATGCGTCTACAACGAGTTGGTCGAAAAAACGACCCTGCCTACCGAATTGTCGTGACTGACAAGCGGACTGGTGTTAATAGTGATAAGCATGTCGATCGACTTGGTTCATATAATCCAAAAATGAGCCATATCCAATTAGACAAAGATAAAGCTAAGAAATGGCTTGCTAACGGCGTACAGCCGTCAGTTACCATGCATAACTTGCTGGTGTCACAAGGTGTACTAGACGCCAAAAAGATCAACGCTCTGCCAAAAAAGTCACCGATCATTGACCCAGAGGCAGTGAAAAAAGCTGAAGAAGCAGCCGCCGCTAAAGCAGAAGCAGAAAAGGCAGCAGCCGAAGCAGAGTCAGGTGTAGAGGATGCTCCTGCCGCAGAAGAAGTAGCAGATACTGCACAGGAAAAAACCGAAGCTCCAGCGGAGGAAGAAACAGCTCCGGCCAAAGAAGAAGACGCAACCGAAACTCTAGCAGAAGAGCCAGAAGAAGAAAAGGCTAAATAATTTTTGATACACGAAAAGAAATGCACGTACCGGCGTTGACCTGGGCGGTCATTTCTCGTATTATTTTAAAAGCAGCGCACTATCTTAGTGACGAATGCTTATACATAACGATAAGACATGAATATGGAACAGTACGAAGATAAGCAATTTCTTGAGCACGTCGTAAAATCTCTGGTGGACTTCCCAGAATCAGTCCGTATTAATCGAACGGTTGATGAGATGGGTGTATTACTAACCCTTGACGTTCACGCTGACGATATGGGAAAGATCATTGGTCGTAGCGGTAACACAGCCAAAGCCATTCGCACGCTGTTGCGAGTAGTCGGGATGAAGAACGACGCACGAGTCAATCTCAAAATCAACGAGCCAGAAGGTGGGCAAAAAATGGATCCAGACACGACCGAAGCAATGCAAGAAGATAATGGAGGGTCGGCAGAAGCAGAAAAAAGCCTCGATGACGCGATTGCAGATTTGAAGATATAAAAAGTACAAAACCAGTGCAACTCAAAAGGTTGTGCTGGTCTTGTGATATAGTTAATGATGATGAATCAAGAACAACTCGACTATGTTAAAAGCGAGCTAGCGGCAGGCACATCAGCACAACAAATTGAGCAAGCATTACTTGGTGCAGGGTACACTAGCGACCAAGTGCAAGAATTACTTAACGCGACTCGTCCAGCTAATGCTCAAACTAGTATTCCGACAGCTCCTAAGAGAGGTATGCCAACCTGGGTAAAAATAGTAATTGGATTGGTAATACTCGTCTTCGTACTAGGTGCAGTAGTGGTTACGACTGTCTTAGCTCAGCTTAGTGATGCTCGTGACGCAGGTAATGATGCAGCAGACATATCTAGCCTTAGTAACATGCGGAGTCAGGCAGAAATTTATTATTCTACTAATTCGTTCTCGTACAAGAATTTTTGTGCATCAAATGAAGCTAAAAGCTTACTTGGAAGATTAAATCGTTCAGATTGTCTAGCTGAAGAAGATGCGTATCGCGTTAGTGCAGAATTGCTCAGTGGAGAATATTACTGTGTTGACAGTATGGGTCGAGCTGAGCGTTTAACTGAAGCGCCCGTTGGTCTCGGCTGTGTATAGTAATTGCGCAATCTGTAGCGCATTCATGCGGATGTGCTAGAGTTTTGGTATGAAAAAAGGAATTGATTTCGTTGGTGTTGCAATCATACCGTTCGCTCATGATGGCAATGGTAATTATGTTGTTGGTCTGCGGACAAAAAATTGTCGAGATGAACATAATGTCTGGGAGCCAACAGGTGGGGGTGGACTAAAACACGGAGAAACCATCGAGCAAGGGGTGGTCAGGGAAATGGAGGAAGAGCTTGGTGCAACCCCTTTCAATCTGGAGTTTTTAGGAGTACGTGAGGTTTTTCGTGAAATTGACGGGCATAAGTCTCATTGGGTTATGTTCGATTACAAAGTGCAAGTTGATCCCGCACAAGTAAAAATAATGGAACCAGAGAAGTGTTCAGAGTTGCAATGGTGTAAACCTGAAGATATTCCAGAACCTCAGCATTCACAATTTCCGTTCTTCTTAGAAAAAAATAAAGATAAACTCTAATGAACTTTCACGTTATCACCCTATTTCCAAATATCTGTAAAGCGTACACCGACGCCAGTGTATTAGGTCGGGCGCAAAAGACCGATAAAGGAAAGGGGGCTAAAGTGCGGGGTAAGAAAATTGACGTTGCCTACTATGACCCGCGTGATTACACCACTGATACTCATCGCAAGGTCGATAATAAGCCATACGGTGGTGGGCCAGGTATGGTGATGATGGCCGAACCGATCTTGAAAGCTTGGCAAAAAGCCGTTGGGCGCAAGACCGCTGCGCTCAAGAATAAAAAAGTGAAAACGCTGATCATGTCACCCCGCGGAACGGTTTTTACCCAAAAACACGCTATTGAGTACGCCAAAAAATATGATCACATCGTGCTGATTTCTGGTCGCTACGAAGGAATTGATGGTCGGGTCAAAGCAGCTTTGCAGGCTGAGGAGGTGTCGGTTGGGGATTATATCTTGACTGGTGGCGAGCTCCCAGCGTTGACGATTATTGATTCGGTGGCGCGGCAAGTGCCTGGTGTACTTGGTACCCACGATTCGTTGGAGGACGATCGGATTACTAATGGTGAAACCTACACTCGGCCCGAGATGATTGAATTTAAGAAGAAAACGTTCACGGTCCCGCAAGTATTGCTGGATGGTAATCACAAAGAGATAGACAAGTGGCGCGGAACTAGATGATTTCGCGGAGGGTGCGACTGAAGTCCACTGGGGTTTGATCGATAGTTTCTAGAAGCGCTTGGTTGTCGGCGGGAATAATGGTCCGCTTGGCAGCCTCGTCAATCAGTCCCTGATTTTTCAAATACTCGATCGATAAGCCGGGTAGATTGTGCGAAATATGGTAGGGGAGTGAATCAGGATATTTGGCGTTGATTACTTTCGCCAGTTCGTTGGTGCAGTTGGAGGTGAGGGTGTTGTAAAAGCGAGGATCGGTGGCAACCCGACTAGTTTCTTCTGCCAAGGCGATAAAGACCGCTGCGGCCTCTTCTGGCGTCAGATCAAGTGGATACAATTCCACTTTTTGGTTAAGTAAAAATGTGCGCACACCAACGTAGTCCCGTTCGGTACCCCAACCGTAGAGCAAATCGTATTGTCGCAGTAGTCCTTTGGTAAACGAGTATTCTTCACCGGATTCACGGCGGGCTTCGATTGATAAGGTATACACGTTGCCATCTGTGAATTCAAACGAGAGAAAGGTGTGGCCAAAAGCTGCTATATCTGAGAATGAAGACAAGCCAAACCAAATCTGTTTGATTTCGGTCGGGTTAATCTTGACCGATTCTAACCAGTCTCGATCTAGGACACGGCTGCTATCATGGTTCCAGTTGCGAACATTAAAGAGTGTGACAGTGCTACTGCTAACAATGGCATTGGGTGTTCGGGCCGAAAATGCTTCCCAGTCACGATCGTTTGACGGTGATAGCGAGAACATATAAATTCCGAGGCACAATAAGCTGATGAGGGATAGTAACAGAAGTTTTTTCATAATGTACAGTATACCGGTAGATGACAGAAAAAACGCCCGTAGGGCGTTCCTCTGTTTGTTCATACTAACTTCTTCCTGCAGTTGTGATTGTAATTACGTTTCAACTCGTATTACTAATCTTCTACTACCGTTTGTTGAAAAGAGGTTGGTTGCTGTCAGTCTAACATCAGCCTTTTGAGCTCCATTAGCTGCTGTCCAGCATTCTCACGTAGAGAAAGTGACCTCAACGGGTTGGAATGTATGACTACTGTTGAGCTTTTACTCAACTAATTAGACTATATCATCTTGGTCTGGGTTATTTTTATATTTATCACCAGCGTTGTTAATAAAAGTATTTGTAAGCGTTGACCAGGGGTACTGCTTAAATGGTATTTATGTAGGGTTTGGCCTTGCAAACTATTGATCTACCTGTATAATGCCGCCTACATACGCAGTGATGCGATTCTCGAATGTGTTGCGATTGAGGGGAATTGTTCAAAGCGGAGGTATATTCACACGTCAGTGATGATTTTATTATTCCGATAG
>Ga0136601_1000674_pt1 | contig 13438 bp, 12 predicted proteins | sample AntRauMFilla2699_FD_181020 | JGI IMG/M metagenome (GOLD analysis project Ga0136601, IMG submission 181020) | Saline lake microbial communities from Rauer Islands, Antarctica - Metagenome Filla 2 #699 | ecosystem: Environmental > Aquatic > Non-marine Saline and Alkaline > Saline | place... | reverse complement strand
GCAAAAGTCTATCAAGATTTGTTAAATTTTACTGACCCAGACCACGATGCTGAAAGCCTATATGAGGTAGGTATAATCTTACGAGACAAGTTTCCTAATCAATTAAAAGTATAAAGCCAGTCGTAATTTGCGAGTGGTTTTTTGTGTGAAATATGAATAAGTATAGAGTCCTAATAACCTGAAAATTTTATGTAATATATATTGACAAATGTCAAATAGTATGCTAATATATATACAAATTTGGGGCGTGTTGCCTACCTCGGCGTTTGCTTGGGAAAACTTGAAAATTTATAAAAAATGAAAAAATTGATTCTTTTATCTGTAATTATTTTATTTTTGTCTTCATGTGCAACGACCTCGTTGCCATTTTCCAAAGAAGTGATCCAGAATCACGACTTGGAAACAAAAATGCAGAATCGCCTGCAATTAATAAGTTCAGGTGAGATTATTCTGCAAAAAGTTGTAGACACAACAGTGTCTACGCTTATAGACGGAAAAATCGTTGAAGTGCGAAATACGCACAAAGACGATTATGTTGTCAAGGCAGAAACCAAGGGAGTAATCCTTCCTGGTGGAAATGCTGAAAGAATCGAAGTAACATTCGGTTCTGACGAAGAAAAACTGCCGTATGTGGCAGTACGCAAAAAAGCAGGGCATGTTTTTATGCCTACTGTTTCCTGTAATAAAAAAACAGGAAAATGTTTTATCACCTTTAAAGGTGAAGCGTATCGATTAATTTCGGGGAAATATACCTATTTGGTATACGGACACGAAAAAAAGTCTAATGCCAAGTCTGAAAAAGACAAGGCAAAAGGCAGAAAAGTAGGCACTGATGGTGTCGAAACAAAGCCTAAGAAGGCTAAAAAAGGCGAGATGATAGATTAACATATCGCAAAATTCATTTAAAAAGCCGTTTTACAACATGTAGAACGGCTTTTCTTGTACCTTATTGTACCTTGTGTTTCTTTTTGACTTCTTTTATTTCTGCTTCTTCGGCATTATCGCGTGCCTGCCTGCCTGCCTCGCCTTTGTCGCGTAATTCTGTATCAGATAGATTATCTAGTTCTGCGGTACGTTTCACGAGAAACTCCTCGGTATTTTTATCTGGATCATCGAGAACTTCTTCTAGTAAGGCGTGTAAAATCCACCCCATACGAGGCCCTGGTTTCATGTGTAACGTTGAAATCATATAATCACCATCGATTTTGAGTTGTTTCACGGATACTGGGTCACGTAATGCTTGGTCAATCATCGCGTGATATTGGCGCAGTCGATATGGGACTGCTTTGGGGCGACCCATTCCCTTTCTATCACATTCGCGTAATGTCATAAGGTCCCATATCAATTCCTCGCCCACATTTCTAATCATACGGCGCACCGCGGAAAGCGTTATTTTTTCTGGGTCAGAGAAAAACATGTGCCATCGCACCAATTTATATACCTTTACGGATGTTTCACGTGAAAACTTTAACCTCTTCATAATAGTTTTAACCATGCGAGCGCCAACTACTTCGTGTCCATAAAAAGTCCAAATGTTTGCTTTTTCGTCACGACGACGTGTACGAGGCTTGCCGATATCATGAAACAAGGCAGAAAGTTTCACGTGAAACGGTAAATCTTGGTCTGCACCATATTGTAGGGCTTTTATAAGGTGATTCCACACATCGTATACATGATTACGACTTTGGTCGATATCTACGCCTTCGAGCATTTCAGGTACGATATATTCCAAAAGTCCTGTTTCATGTGCAACATTCATACCATGTTCTGGGTTTGCACTGTCTACAAGCTTGATAAATTCATCACGAATGCGCTCTGAGCTAATATTTTTCAGTGTATGAGCATGATTTTCTATGGCGTCTTGTGTTTCACGTGACACACGAAACGCTAATTGTGATGAGAAACGTACTGCTCGCAGCATACGTAATGCATCCTCACCGAATCTATCATGAGGATTACCAACGGTTTTGATGACTTCTGCTTTCATATCAGCAATTCCATCATATTCATCAATTAATTCTTGTTTCACAGGGTCATATGCCAATGCATTCATGGTAAAATCACGCCTCTTGAGGTCCTCTGATAGGGTTGTGGCGTATTCAATGCTATCAGGGTGACGATTGTTCGAATAGGTGGTCTCAGAACGGTATGTGGTCACCTCAATGGTGCGTTCCACAGAGTCGATATCTTCGTCCTCGAACACTATTGCAACCGTCCCAAAATCATTTTCATGTACTGCTTTTTCAAATAATGGGATAACTTCATCAGGTGTAGCATTGGTTGTGATGTCCCAATCGTTAGGTAATGTATCCAAAATAAGGTCGCGTACACATCCACCCACCAGAAATGCTTCAAATCCAGCATCTACAAGGGTTTGTGTTACATGTGAAACGTTTTTTGGGATATTAAAGTTAACTTTCATATATCAGCATTCTAGCGTAAAACGATTGATTTTCATAGTGAAACAGCGTATACTCAGAAACATTGCACCTATGGTGAAATGGATATCACAACGGTCTTCGGAACCGTTATTCTGGGTTCGAATCCTGGTAGGTGCACAAAACACAGGAGTTTCATGTGAAACAAGAGATTCCTTTGTTAATAGTGTTAATGATATGCATTGTGTATAGACTTGATTCAAGTTATATACGTATGTATTATTAAGTATATATCATGCGGATATGGTTTAGTGGTAAAATACGTCCTTGCCAAGGATGAGTCGGGAGTTCGATTCTCCCTATCCGCACATCGACAAAAACCCTATATTATATAGGGTTTTTGTTATATCTGTGAAGGAATATATGGGGTAAATAAAACTTTTGTTAAAAAGTGATATACTCTACTTATGAAAGAGTCATCAGATAAAAAACCAGTTTATCAAGAAACAATCCAGGTTTACGATCAACTTGGAGAAAAATACTTCAAGGACAGCCTTTTAATATTTCCTCTAAACAGAGATGGGTTTACGGACTTGATTTGCAATAATGGGCATGTGTTAGACGTTGGCTGTGGTGGTGGGCGTGATTTAAAATATTTCTTTGAAAAAGGTTTTGAAGTAACAGGTATAGACTTATCTTCTGTAATGATTGATTATGCAAAAAAACTAGTCCCAAATGCTTAATTTCAAGTAATGGATGTAACAAAAATTAAACTTCCAGAAGATAATTATGATGCTATTTGGGCTCAAGCTGTTCTGCTTCATCTTGAAAGAATAGATATTCCTGTCGTTTTAGAAAAGTTTTATAAATTATTAAAATCTGGAGGAGTAATGCATGTGTATGTAAAGAAAGGTTCGGGTACGGCTCTTGTAAAAGAAAAGTTATCAAATTTCCAAGAACGTTTCTATACTTATTTTTCTAGCTCTGAAATGGAAAAACTTGTTACAAAAGCTGGTTTCTCAATACTCAATTCCCATATCGATGAAGATCCAGGAGGAAGAAAGGATGTGCAATGGATATCAATAGACTGCAAGAAGAAATAGTGAGTAAGAATTGTTCACTATATTTGTTTGAATAGCGCACCACGTCACACACATAAAACACTCGACTATGTACCAAGTGTTTTAGGTGTGTGAAAGTTTTTAACGGACATCTCGATATTTTAATACATAAACGTCATGTCGTTTATTAGTGTGTCATCGTGTCGTATATACATAAAAGACAATATTTTTTAGTATGGAAACTTATCTTTTATACACTAATATGTGTATAACTATGTGGATTTGTGTATAAACGACGCGTCTTTTAGTGTCGTTATAAATATGTCCTTTATCATAAAAGCTTTATAATATAACGTTTCACGACAAAATTGACATTAAATATTATTTGTTTAATAAATATACTTATTATGTTTCACGTGAAACATAATACATGTGTTATACATGAAACATAGTGTTAGAAAGTATTTTTGTTTATGTTTCATATGACACAATGGTTCTTTATGTGGTTGCACTAGATTTTTAAGTAAAAGTACTATATTATACCTATATGCATATATTTGTACTTGGTATCATATCAATACTTGTTATTATATTTGTTCACTGGTTGGCAGGTATTGTACTATTTTTTTTAGGCTGGCAGTTATTTAAGTTTCTTCAAGGCTAGTTTCACATGAAACGTTTTACCTCGCCTACACAGAAAATTGGAAAGATTGGTGAAGATATAGCTAAGAAGTTTCTCATGAAACATGGCTACAGTATTATAGAGAGAAACTTTACAACTAAATATGGTGAGATAGATATAGTAGCCTCAAAAGATCGTGAAATTTACTTCTGCGAAGTTAAGACTATACGTGGTAAAGTTACACATGAAACACAGAAGTCTAATGTTTCACGTGAAACATACAATCCTTTTGAAAACATAACTCAAAAAAAGCTTAAAAATCTTCATATTGCTTCAAATTTATATCTACAGAAGAATAGTGTTTCCCATGAAACAAATTGGCATATTTCAGGTGTTTCTGTAATTTATGATAAAAATGATCAACAGGCGAGAGTAGAGATACTTGAAAATTTAGTATTGTAGTGACCTTTTTAGTTGCGATTGTTGTCATTGATATTTGAATAAGATGATCGTTGCAGTTTTATGTTGTGCCTCTTTTATTTTTCTAAATATATGCTAGTATTAACAGCGTTTCACACGAAACACTTTATACAACGGGGTATAGTGTAACGGCTAACATGTCTGTGTGGGGTAAACTTTGAAATTTTTAGTTTGTTGATGAGTCGGGGTATAGTGTAACGGCTAACATGCCTGTTTTGGGTACAGGTGACTCTGGGTTCGAATCCCAGTACCCCGACTCAGGAACAAACTGAGGTATCTATTTTAAAATTTTACCAAAGCAAATGTCTTTGCTCTGTGACCCGAAGGGAGGTGACTCTGGGTTTGAATCCCAGTGTTCCGACAATAGAAAAAAGCCACAGTTCTCACTGTGGCTTTTTGTTTTCCCATTTAATACTCAATCACGTATACTACACCTATGACATGGGCAACATCTATACGTCAAAAAATCGAACCTTTTTTACAACGACACAAACGCTTGTTTATTCCTATTGCCATTGTCGGTGGTTTCATTGCTGATATCTTTACACTAAACCGTATTGATCAGGTATTCGATAATGCATTATTAATAGCACATATTATTATTGTAGGAGTAGGGATTGCCTTATTGTTTTCACGTGGAACACCATTGGGAAGACGCGTAAAAATTAACAATTACCAGAACATTGTTAGTACGATAGTGTTATTCTCCTTTGGAGCGCTTTTCTCAGGTGCACTCATATTTTATGGACGAAGCGGTTCATTTATCTCAAGCGCACCGTTTATTCTATTAATTCTGGGGCTAATGCTTGGTACCGAGTTTTTTAAACGATTCTATCAACGATTGGTATTTCAAATTGCTTTCTATTTTATAACCGTATACGCCTATTTAATTATCTTGGTAGCATTGCTCACCAATAGCACAGGCGTAACTCCGTTTATAATCAGTGGCATATTGTCGGTTCTGTACATTAGTGTCTACTCCTATATGCTGTCATTAATTGATCCATATAACTTTAATGCTTATGCAAAGAAAATTATTATTTCGCTGATACTTGTTGCTGGTTTTTTTAATTTTTTCTATTTCACTAATATTTTGCCTCCTGTGCCCTTATCGATGAAATTTAATGCGGTATACCATGATGTAGAGAAATTGGAAGGCAGCGGGTATCGTGCAGTATATGAAGAGACAGCTTCGCTACATATACTCCGGAAAAGAAGTCGACGTTTAACCTGGGAGCCAGGGGAGCGCGTTTATGTTTTCACTTCAGTATTTGCGCCAAAAAATTTATCAACGACTATTGCGCATCAGTGGGAATATTATGATAAAGAAGAAGGTTGGACGGCGACCAATAGCATACCTATAGGTATCACAGGAGGGCGCGTAGAAGGTTTTCGGGGTTATTCGTACAAAGATAGCCTCACCGAAGGTGCATGGCGTGTGCGTGTAGCTAACGACCGTGGACAAACGCTTGGCTTTATAAGATTCGCATTAGTTTCACGGGAAACACCACGCGATCGACATGTGGAAGAGTTGTAGGAATATGCTATAATCACGACTATGAAGAGGCATACGAAATTCCTTGTGCTATTAATTGGTCTTGCAGTAATAGCTTGGCTACTTGCGCTTGTTTTTGCGCGTCTAGCACCCGATAAAGATGTTGAAACTATATACGAAGACACTCCTCGTGAAACCATCGTTGATCAGCGAACACGTGATATGGATCGTACGGCAACAGTATATCCTCATTTCTTATCGTCAGTTGATGATTGTACGATAACAGAACCTGTTCCACGCACTATTGATAATGTTCTTAACACTCCTCGGGCCACCGTTCGAGCATTGCTAGGCGGACTAACCGAAGCCGAGCAGCAATCTGGGCTACAAAGTGCAATTTCTCCTGAAGTTCAACTGCAACGTATCACGATAGTCGCAGGAAATGCTATAGTTGATTTTAGTTCCGAGTTAGATGCGTCGGGGTCATGTATGGTGCAAGGTATTCGTGCTCAGATTGAAAACTCACTTCTTGCATTACCTATGGTAGAACGTGTTACTATATCAATCAACGGCGACGTTGAAACAATTTTACAACCTTAACTATTTTTTATCTATGTTAGAAAAAAACCAAAAGGCGCCAAATTTTACTCTACTAGATGCTAATAGCGAAGAATACTCGCTATCAGATTTTGCTGGTAAATATACGTTACTTTATTTTTACCCCAAAGACGACACACCAGGCTGTACCAAAGAAGCTTGCATTATTCGAGACATGTACAATGAATTTGAAAAACGTGATGTATATGTCGTTGGTATCAGTAGCGATAGTCCGGAAAGTCACAAGAAATTTGCAGAGAAATATGAATTACCGTTTATTTTATTATCAGATCCAGATAAAAAAGTAATTACAGCATATGATGCAAAAAATATGTTTATGCCGAAACGAGTGTCATATCTTTTGAACCCCAACGGTGAAATCGTACGCGTGTATCCTGATGTTGATCCAGCAAATCATGCGAAGCAAATATTAGATGACGTAGATGAAATAATCTCATAATTGTATGATTTCCTACTATTACAGCAAAAAAGCAAGTGACAGTTTGGAGGTATTAAAAAAATACCGTGTGGGTTCTTGGGTGCATGTCGAGAAACCGACTGAAGATGAAATAGCAGAGCTTGTTGAGAGACATAATTTGGACGAGGACCTCTTGGTCGATGCTCAAGACCCCTATGAGGTTCCTCGTGTGGAAAATGAAGACAAATATACCTATTTCTATACACGTGTACCAGTGAAAAATAATGACATCGTACAGACCATGCCTATTTTGGTAGTAGTTTCAGAAGATTTTGTACTCACATTGACGCAGAAATCACTACCACTATGGGATAGGTTTATTACAGAAAAAATCGATATTCATACGACGCAAAAAACAAAGTTCTTTTTTCAAATATTTTTTGAGGTTGCCAATATGTATAACCGTTTCATGAATCAAATACGTCGCGACCTACAGCAAAGTACAGAAAGCTTTGGTGCTATTTCGAATAAAGATATTGTTCAATTCGTACGCTATGAGAGTACGTTGAATAACTTTCTTTCTGCGTTGATTCCGACAAACGTATCGCTCGATAATCTTTTGACGGGCAAATATTTAAAATTGTATGAAGATGACAAAGACTTTATCGAAGACATTTTCTTGATGAACGAACAGCTTATTGCCTCATGTAAAAGCAACCTGCGTGCAATTTCTAACATTCGTGATGCCTATTCAACTATTATGACGAATAATTTGAACCGCGTGATTAAAATTCTGACGGTATTAACGATTGTACTAACCATTCCTACGATGGTTGCGAGTTTTTATGGTATGAATGTGGGCATCCCAGGTTCTGGTTCGCCAATATCATTTCTAATTATCATTGTCGGCGCATTTCTGTTGTCGGGGCTTGTGTTGCTGGGCTTTGGGATGAAGGGGTGGTTAAGGTAATAAGGGCGATAAAGTAGTTTTTTAGAGATGTTTTGGTATACTTGGGTTATGAATGAAATACCCAACAATATATTTCCCAATCAATCAGATAAGAAAAAGAAAGATTATCCCGAATCAGACAATGGGTTGAGTAGTGGTGAGTTGAACACGCGCTCGCAGGAAATGCCTTACGAGCAGGCAGAAAAAGAAAGGGGAATTCCACCACAAGAACGATGTGGTGAAGTTATTTCTCTTATTGAAGAATATAGAAAAACAGGTGATACAGCGGGGCTGATTATAAACGCTTTTGATGAAGAACTTCGCAATATACAATTACCAAAAAAATACAACAATGAGAATTTGTATTCATATATTCGTGACTCACACGATTTTCAGTGGGACGACATCGCCATAGAAACATTTGCGAATGAGCTATCGCTAAGCGGTGAAAAATTTGAGTCATCGCGATGGGCATTAGATTTCTTTAAACACACCTTGGCAGAGGATGAAATATACATGATGCCACCATTGGCGGATGTCTATTCTGAATTTATTGCTAATGTCACAAAAACAATACATCAAAAAAAAGAACAGCTTGGTGGTGATGCGAACTACTTTTTAATGCAGTATGCTCAAGCAATAATTGAAAAAGATGGCTTCATTGAAAATTATAATCAGAATGACATTGATATTGAGCTTGTTGCAAAAGATCGCTATATGGACGTCGATCGTTTGCTGATATCAGGTACAGAAGATGTCAACAAAGTGAAAGAAACAAAGGATTATATCGCGGGTATTGATACATATATAAAAGAGGCGCTTGATTACGAAGGCATGCCTGATTTTCCTGATGAGGCGTTCAAGAAAAAAATGATTGGTAACGTACAAGAATTGTTAATTGAAAATGGGTATGACAAAGAGCACATTGAAAGCAGAGAGCCAGAAGAGCTTATATCATTATGTATTAAACATAGTATCAAAAACAATGATGTATTAGGTTTGGTGTATGCGTATTCTGATGAAATTATGGATATACGAACAGAATCTGAAATTTATGCACGTCAATATTTCAAAAAATTAGAAATCCAAGATTTGTCTATAGGTGAAGCAAAAAATCTTACAGAAAGAGATATGCGCGATTATCAACTACTTTTACATAATGCATTACGTGAAGGTGTAGAAAAAGATTTTTCAATTTCATTAGCAGAGCTAGATGTTCCCACACAGTTTAGGTTCTTGCTATTTTTAAAAAATAAAAGCATAGCAGAAGCTAATGAAGTTATGAAATTTTCAAGCAAACATAAAGAACGTGGCTTGCGCACGTTTCTTGCCTTGGAACACGGCGGAGATGAAATGAGCGACAACATCTTAATATTAGGAGAAAAACTCCCACAGTTAGCAGCAGAAAAACTCTTTACAACATATGGCGACATGATCGATGCTACCGATGAGGTTAGTGATTTACTCCGTGAGAATTTAGGAGAAAAAGCAACACCAGAGGTCATTCAGCAAGCTCGCGAAGGATTGTTAATAAGGGGTAGAAATTTACTTAAAAAATATGCCGAACAGGTAGAATCTTGTCACGGTATTAGTTGTGATGAAATAGGTGCCGAGCTACAAGAACGACTAAGATTAGCAAAAAGGTCCGTATTTGCCTTTTCATCAGCTTGTCGCACTCTGGTGGATAATGACCAGTTCTCATTCGAAGATTTCAAATCTGCACAACTGGTATATGAGCGTGCTCCGTTGCCTGACGCAATAAGACAGCAAATTATCGAGATGCATCACGAAAATACAAAACAGTATCCCGAAAAACTACGAGAATATTGGCGCGGTACGTTACGTGAAGGTATTGAAAATTCTAATGACAAGCAAATGTTTGTCGCTACTAAATTTGAAAATGATGTAACAGCGGTAATGCGTGTAATAGAGCAGGACGACGGTTCATGGTATGGTGCATCGTTTAATGTTAATCCAGTTGTACAAGGTTCTCGAATTGGGACAGAATTACTCAAGGAAGTTATTCACAATATGGCCAAAGACAAGCCGTTTATTGCAGAGTGTTATGCAGAAAATCCTATGCTTGATACCTATGTTAATAAATTTGGTTTTGAAATTACCAAGACCATCAAAAATTATCACGATACAGGATCTATAGTTCTTGAAATTACGTTATATCCTCGGAGCTCCGACAGCGATTCCATTGAGCATCAAAAATAGCTTTCATACTGGTGGCTATATCAGGGTCTGTAATGAGTACGCCTATTTGTTTTTCAGTAGTTAAGGTGAGCATGCTGATTGTATCATCGTATACTTGTATAGACGTAGGAAATTCGTGTGTGTCGAGTATGCGAAACGAAGTCAAGGCAGAACCTTTTTTTACATATAAGCGATTCTGTTCTGAGTCAGGAACAATCATACGTTTGTGTATGTTATTCTTGATACGTATATCTAGGTAGGATGTTGTTGCATTTTCAATAAATTTCAAAGCATTACCTATGTTGATCCATTGTCGTATCTCGGTGTCTACACTAGGGAAATTACTGGTTATTTTCCGTACAGCGTCAGAGCCTTCATAAAACTGCACATTCGGTTTACCCGTAGCCAGGTTGAAATCTGATGACATAATACCCAGGTCGCGATCCAGTTCAATTTCTGCTTTGGCGAGAGTGCGTTTTTGTTTTTCTAATACAGTTGATAGATAAGATGGGTGTTTTGCCGAAAAATAGGCAGGAGAGCCTTCTTCGTCGATTTTCTCTATAACACCTTTTTCTACTAGCTTATCAAGGCCACGATAGGTGAGTACACGCGAAATACCGGTTCCTGATGCAACCTCGGATGCCTTTTGGTCTTGGTTTTTTAGTATATATTCATAAATTTTTGCCTCATCTATGCCAAATCCGAGATCAAAAAGAGTTTCGCTATAGGCAAAATCAAGTCTTTTTAAGGGTTTTTTATCATTTTTCATACTTAAATTGTAACATTGTATGTTACAAAATGCAACACTTCGCTTGAAAAGTGTTATTTTATAATAGTATTCTGTAATACAGTATTGTAAAACATATCTTGACAAATGGCAAGTAATCTGATACAATGCGAAGCAAGAAAGTTTGAATAGTTCTTTACAACACATGAATGTATATGCGTTGCACTTGATCAAAGAGGAGAGAGTGCCAACGAAGTGAAAACTATATACATTTATATGTTTGCCAGATAATCTGTCAGCAAGAAATATGTGCAGGCAAACCACATATATACTCTTGTTATTGACTAGGTCGAAAGAGACCGAAACGATTATCACACGTATCGTAAAGATATCGACTGAAAATCAAGGTTTAACCCGCCTTTATTTTCAGAAATATCTTTGTGAACCTCTATATAGAGGATTATACAGATAACATCACAGAGAGAGATTTGAATAATAAATGAACACGGACATGCATTTTTATTTCAATCTCTCTCTGTGAATCTGCTACGGCAGATATACAGAGGACTCTTTGATAACAAAATAGACACTGACAATAGATCTTGATGATGCCAGAAAGTGGCAGTAGAGATATATTGAAAGCAGGAAACAAATATATGCGACGCAAAGCACACGGGGAATGCTTTGCTGTCGCAATGACATGAGGATATGTCTTTATAATACAGATTTTAATATCTGAAATAAGACGGTGGTGTTTTCTTCGACACCTCGTCTGACGATGGTGTCGAAGAGTGAAATATTTTTATATCGCTCTCTCCTCGAGACCACTGAATTATTATGTTATTAGCATAATCATCATGTCATTGCGGTAAGATATCGCTTAACTCCCATCAATCATCTTTTAAATTTTTTTTAAGGCTGATTGATGGGAGTTAATAAAAGCAACCACAAGCTTCAGGGCTTGAAGGTTGTAGGCAAGATTGTGCTGCCTAAAACAAATCGCGAAGTTAAGCGCGCGAAAAGTTTTCAGCACAAAAATTTTGCTATGAGCCAGCAGTTACGCACGTTGCGTAAAGCTGGTAAAGTAGCTTAATTTGCCGCCATCGACTCGCCGTTCTTGGGCGAACTGTACGCTAGGTATGTACATCATATATTGCAGGGATGAAACCCTTTGGTGTGTGTATACGGATTAGTACAGAAATACAAGAAATTTGTAGAGTTACGTCATCTCTTGAAAAATGACTGGGTTGGGTTCCTCGTCGCAATTTCGCGACGAGGTGAAAAGATTTGGCAAGTACGCTTGCCACCCTTTTTCAGCAGAAGAATTATGTTCTTCTGCTGATAGGGGAGGTTATTTCTAATCCGAAATCGCGCTCCGCGAGTCAGGAGAAAATAGGGAGGATGTTATGAATAACGATAATCCACCGAGCATTAACCCTGTAAGCCATCTCAGGCGATTAGGTTGAGGGGTTACTGTATAGATGCCCGTCTCGCACCAAGAGAGACGTAAAATTATAGATTGTCATGAGGTGACAATCTCTCAAGATACTGGCGTGTAAAACTTCGGCAGCGTGAAGACGAAGTATGATGTTAACATAAAAAGAGCACTAATATGGAAAAGGTAACTTTTTGTGTGGTTGGTGACAGTCCGACATATGCTCATGCCGGTTAAATCTACATGAGCGAAATGACGGACCTACCGGCCTCCGCGCAGTTCTGGCGGTAAGAACCTTTCAAGCAAGCTTAGTAATTTTTAACACACAACTTTATTAAGTAGACGAAGGGGAGGAACAGGTGACCACTATCTAAATAGAACAGAGGAATTTTGAATCCTGCATTATTTGTGGTAAATAATGTGAAATGTCGAGCAGGGTCGCATATTCGCGCGACCAATTATTCATCTATAAGATGAAGACAGTCTGGCGTTAAATATGTATATAAATTAAAAGATTTATGTGCTTAATGATGCAGAGAGGTCCAGACTAGGTCGGGGGACACGCCCGGGCGCAATGAGCAAAGAATCTTTTTATCATAACGCGATCAAAGATTGCTTCTCATTCTGAATTAAGCGCAAAGTTGTTTTCTTATGTTTCGTTCGCTCAAGTGAAAAAGCAAAATGTATTAGCTGTAGTAGCTTGAAACAGGAGCAGAAAAGCATAAAGTACTTTCATTTTGATGGTATGAGCTGAATGCAGGAAAGGGTGCAAACGGCGGCCGTGGTTCGTGGTCGCGAAGCGTAGTCAATCAATTTGGCTCGCTCGCGAGTCGAATTGGTATGCCGAAAGGAGGTATGGCGTGACTACGTTGACGCCTCCTAAACAAACCTCCGTATTCCAAAGCCGGATAAAGTTTTGGAAAATAAAAACAAGGGCACGGAGGCCCTACAAAATGTCGAAATCAAATCAATTCATCCGCATTATCGGAGATACTGCGGAAGTTGTTACCGAGCGCGTAGAGCGCAAGGTGGCGTTGGAAGAGTTATTAAACGAAGTTGTTAAAGACAGGGGTTTAA
>Ga0136601_1000673_pt1 | contig 13442 bp, 10 predicted proteins | sample AntRauMFilla2699_FD_181020 | JGI IMG/M metagenome (GOLD analysis project Ga0136601, IMG submission 181020) | Saline lake microbial communities from Rauer Islands, Antarctica - Metagenome Filla 2 #699 | ecosystem: Environmental > Aquatic > Non-marine Saline and Alkaline > Saline | place... | reverse complement strand
TATAACAAATGGGGTTTGTTGGGTACTGTCGAATACGTACGATGTGGTGAGTGTTTTAATCGTCTGCTTTAATGTATCAATATCAGCGCGTGAGCGAAGTGGCCCAGCATTCGAAATACTCTTGCGCAGTACCCCCCGCATGCCGTCCATATAGCCTACTCCGTTTTTTACTGCGATATGCCCTCGCGTGATAATATCGGGGCTTGATAATAGTTTTCCATAAGAATCGAGGGTGATCATTACGACAATAATACCGTCATTTCGTAATAGCATTCGGTCTCTGGAAACAATCTCGGGCACAACTCGACCGGTTTGATCGACAAGCCGCGATCCGGCAACAACATAGCCAACCCGCTGACAGGTTCCCTCTTTTGTGATCTCCACAATTCCACCGTTATCAACCATCATAATATGATTGTCTTTGATACCATTTGCTCGGCCAATTTGTCGGTGATACTCTCGGGGTAATGGGCCTCCGTAAATAGGCATGAGATACTCTGGTTTTGTCAGCTGGATCATTTCGGCATGTTCGTCGCGCGAGGCATGACCAGAAACATGGAGTGGCCCGGAGCCGTCAATTTCAAATGTTGGATGCCGGTACTGTTTTACGCCAATTGAAGCAAGTAAGTCACCCATACGTGCATAACTCTCTTCATTACCAACAATGGGTGTGCTGCTAATCACAACTGAGTCAGAAGGTTGCAGCGTAATGACTCGATGCTCGCCTGCTGCCATGCGGCTAAGCGCCGCACCAGGTTCGCCTTGCCCACCAGTACAGACAACGACGACATTATCTTGTGGAACATTGACGACATCACGCATATGAATAAGTGTGCCTTTCGGAATCTTTAAGGTTCCAAGGCGAACAGCTAACTCAGCAACAGCAATCATACTGCGACCATCGAGGGCAACTTTCTTACCGCTCGCATGGGCAGCGTTAATAATCATCTGAATACGATTCATGTTGGTTGAGAATACCGCAATCAACATTCGGCCCTCAGTTCGGCCAATCAGTTCATAAAAACTATCCTGTAGCGTATGTTCGGTTGGAGTTCGTCCAAGTTTTGTCGTATTTGTACTCTCGCTCATAAGTAGCCGCACACCCTCATCGCCTAGCTGACGTAAACGAGCAATATCACTCGGCATCTTATCAAGTGGCTCCGGATCGAGGCGAAAGTCACCGGTATTAATAAGCCGTCCGACTGGAGTATCGACCACAATTGCTGACGATTCAGGTATTGCATGTGTCACGCGTACAAGTTCAATAATGAATTCACCAATATGAACCGATTCATGCGAATCCATATCAAGCACACGTGTATCTGGTTGAAAATCAGCTAAAGGAACCGAATCTTTATTAAACTGTGCGAGCACCATTCCAATCGTAAATTGACTCCCATATACCGGTGCGGGATAATCCGGCAGGATATGACGCAACGCTCCAATATGATCGAGATGGCCGTGACTAATCACATATCCTTTAATTTTATGTTTAATCGTAGCAAGATAATCACTTACTGGAATTGCGTAGTTCACCCCAGGAATATCGATTCCAAGTGAAAACCCGCAATCAAGAATAATGGCTGAATTATTGTATTCAACGACGATCATATTCTTCTCTCCAATACCATCCTGACCACCGAGCGGAATAATCCGCAACGTATCCTTTGATAAATCTGAGTAGGTCGCTTTTTTCGTACGATACGGCTTAAGCGCCCTTTCGACTGTATCTGTTTTTTGACGACTCACGCGTGATGCGTTGTCGTAACGAGTTTGTTTTTTCATATGTTCTCCGGGCATATTCGCCCTTTTATGGGTACCAAAAAGAAATTGGTACAAAAATATTAAGATTAGCTCAAGATGTTCTTGGCCAAATGCGAGAAGATGATGATATCTTATCTGATTTGTTCAAGAAAGGGTGCGCTTATAAAGCGTAATATAATTTTATTATAGCATAATATTATTTAAATAGCAATGTATTTATCGCGTTGTGTGAGCGTGGCCAAATCTGGGCAGACATTCTTGGTGCGAATGTCTGCTGCCATTTGGTCAAGCTGTGTTTGCTTGTTCATATACCTAGAGTAAGAAAAACGCTGCTGCTGCACCGGCAAGAAGAAGAACAGCCAGCCCGATCAATACGATCAGAAGTGTTTTGTTCGATTTCTTTACTGGAGTTGCCGTACCACCAATTGGCGCAACCGGCGCAACTGGAGGTGTTGATTCATCGGTGACTGAAGGTGCTTCAGGAGTTGTTGGCAATTCAGTCGCACTTGGTGCTGCTGAAAGCGCAGGATCGGCCTGGTCAACTGAAACTGTTCCTACTGGGTCCGCTTCGGGAGCAGAGGTTGATTCAGTCGTTGGCACAATCACTGGTTCAGTGCTTTCTGGCACCTGTTCAGCCGGCGGTGTTACCGATGGCTCTTCGACTGAAGGCTGCTGCAACGGATCAACTGGCGCTGCATCTGGTGACGGCGGTGTTGGTTGGTTCTGGTTTTCTTCTTCTGGATTCATGTAATCTCCATGTTATCTGTTACCCCCAAGTATACAGATAGTGGTCGCAATTGACCATACCCCTTATGCTTCAACGTCTTTTAAGCTGAGACTGAGGCGTCCGCGTTCGTCGATACCGGTGAGTTTTACCTTCACTACTTGGCCTTCATGAAGCACATCTTCTACTTTTTCAACGCGTTGGTCGGAAAGTTGAGAAATATGTACCATACCGTCGGTTCCTGGCATGATGTTCACGAATGCACCGAAGTCTTTAATGCTCACCACAGTACCTTCGTAGATACGACCAACTTCTGGTTCTTCAGTGAGCGCTTTGATCCAGTTGATTGCCTTCTCAATGCTCTCACCATCAGAAGCAGCGACAGTAATGAGACCGTCTTCCTTGATATCGATCTGCGCACCAGTTTCGGAAGTAATCTTATTAATCACTTCTCCACCCTTACCAATAACGGCACCAATTTTCTCTGGGTTAATTTTAATCTTTTCAATACGTGGAGCATATGGGCTCAGACTCACGCGCGGTGATGCAATCGTGCTGACCATGTGTTCAAGAATGTGATCGCGCCCTACTTTTGCGGTCATTAAAGCTTCGCGAAGAATTGCGGTTGGCAATCCGTGCACCTTCATATCCATTTGCAGGGCGGTAATACCGTCGCTGGTTCCGGCAGACTTAAAGTCCATATCGCCAGCAAAGTCTTCGGCATCAGCAATATCGGAAAGAATATGAGGTGTGTCACCTTCCATAATAAGACCCATTGCAATACCACTGACTGGTGCTTTAATAGGCACTCCAGCATCCATCAGGGCCAAAATACTAGCACAGGTTGCTGCCATTGAGGTAGAACCGTTCTGACTCATGATTTCAGTGACGCTGCGAATAGCGTACGGGAAGTCTTCCTCTTTTGGAAGAACCGGCATCACAGCCCGCTCAGCCAAGTACCCGTGACCGATTTCACGTCGGCCAGGACCACTCAGGCGGCGAACTTCACCAACCGTAAAGCCAGGTGCATTGTAGTGGTGCATGTAGCGACGCTCACCGTCGTTTACTTCCATTGTATCAACAACTTGCGCATAGCTCAGTGGTGCCAAGGTGACAATGTTCATGCCTTGCGTCACGCCACGAGTGAATAGCGCTGAACCGTGTGTACGTGGCAGAATACCAACTTCACTAGAGAGAGTTCGAATTTCATCGAACGCACGACCATCAGGACGAATCTTGTCTTCAATAATTCCCTTACGGACATCGTTATGAACGGCCATCGTAAAGGCTTCGTCGTATTTATCGTGCAGTGCTGGGTATGCTTCTTCGCCAAGCTCTTTGGTCATTGCTGCGTGGAATGCCCAACGAAGTTCGTTCACCATTTCATTTCGTTCAGGATACGGTTTACGAATTGCTTCACCAAGCTTACCTTCTACCCAAGCATCAACTGCAGTTTGCAGTGCTTCATCTGGAAGAACCAGAGTAAATTCTTGTTTTATCGGAGCGATTTTTTTAGCGAGCTCTTTTTGCAAGGCAATCGCTGGTTGGTAGTGTTCAAATGCCCATTCAAGTGCATCGGCAACAACTTCTTCAGCAACCTCATCGGCACCAGCTTCAACCATTGTAATACCACTCTCGATACCAGCAACGACAAGGTCGAGGTCGCTTTCTTCTCGTTCTTCAGGAGTTAAGAATGCTTTAAATTCACCCTTTACACGACCAATGCGAAGGCCTGAAACAGGACCATCAAACGGTGTACCGGTGAGCATTAGCGCGCTTGATGCGGCAATCATAGCAATCATGTCAGGACGGAAACTTGGGTCCATGGAAAGAACACTCGCCACAACCTGTACTTCTTGGCGATAGCCTTTTGGAAAGAGTGGACGAATCGGACGGTCGATAATTCGACCAATCAAAATTGCTTCATCACTCGGGCGACCTTCCCGCTTAATAAAGCGGCTGCCGCTAATTTTTCCAGCTGCATAAAATTTTTCTTCGTAATCGATACTGAGCGGGAAATAATCCATCATGACCGGACGTGAACCAACCATTGCGGTTCCTAGTACAACGGTATCGCCGTACTTTACGAGCACGCTTCCGGTTGTACGGAATCCTACGCGGTTTACTTCTAATGTGAGTGGTTTACCTTCAAACTCAGTTGTGACGGTAATAAATTCCTTACCATAAGGGTTAATTGTTGCCATTTGGCGCCTCCTTTAATGCCACTCGGAGGTAACGGGTGTAGCTATTTTATATAAAAATACCTGCATCCACCACCTCATCCATGGGCGTTTACTCTTCTATTATACCGTACTTATAAAAAGAACTCCGTATTATTTACGGAGTCCTAGTTTTGCGACGGTGGCTTTGTATGCTTCAAAGTCGTTCGCTTCAAGGTATTTCAGCAATCGTTTGCGCCGTGACACCATTTGGATCAGACCGCGACGAGCCATATGGTCGTGTTTGTTGGTCTGTAGGTGTTCGGTAACCTCTTTAATGCGAGTCGTCAGCACAGACGCTTGGGCCTGTGGGCTTCCAACGTCCTTCTTGTGAGTTTGCGTAAGGCTGAACGCCTTTGCTTTGTTATCTGCTGTAATCATCGAATGTGTATTGTATCAGATTACTCTCCCTGTTTCAAGAGGTCATTTTCTCAGGCGCAATACATTGACTTTTACTCTATAAAATGATATATTAACAGAGATATGGAGCGAACGATGTCCACTTCGCGCAGAGGGTACTCTGTACGAGGCATCTTAACAATTGTCCTAGCCGTTTTTTTGACGGCCTTGCTATGGACAATTTTCGATAGTTCAGCGGCAAAAGCCGACGAACCCTCAGCTGATTGGAAAGGTCAAACCATTCAGTTTGACGGCCACCAATACTTCGCTGGGGGTGAATCTGAAGGAACCGAAAGTCACGGCCTTGCTCAAGGTACTTTCTTTTACGTGCACGTTGAAGAATTGAGTGAACGACCACTCGTTCGAAAAGCACACGTTATCTACTTTGCTCCCGGTAATAGCCCGCCCGTTGCAACCAGTGCGCAATACGTTGTATATGATTTTTCAAGCTCAAAAGAGTATTCAAACCCACAGGGCAGCAAAGCAATCGAGATCACACCTCAAGGAGAAAGTGATCAGTACGCTAGTTCATGTTCCGTTGAAGGAATTGGATGGATTATATGTCCCGTCACAGTATTTCTTGCAAATGCAATGGACTGGATCTTTAGTGTTGTTGCTGGATTTGTCGCTGTACAACCAGCAACCGTTAACGACCCAAATAGCGACCTATACGTTGCATGGAATGTCATGCGTTCCATTGCGAACATCGCCTTCATTATTGCATTCTTGATAATCATTTATTCACAGTTAACTAGTGTCGGTATCAGCAATTATGGACTCAAGAAACTTCTCCCCCGTCTTATTGTCGGGGCACTTTTAGTAAACCTGTCGTTTATTATCTGTGCAATCGCTGTCGATATCTCTAATATTCTTGGGTATTCACTTCAAGACATTCTTATTCAGATACGCCAAGATACGTTTAATATCGACAACGATACGTGGTCGACCGAAACAACTAATTGGGCCAACCTGACTGGTGTTGTCCTCTCCGGAGGTGCAGCGACCGCTGGAATTATTGGGCTATCTGTAGCGACCATAGGTGATGTTGGCGCAGCGATATACGGGCTCGTACCACTATTAATCGGACTCTTGCTCGCAATTATGTTTGTTCTCATTATTCTCGCCGCTCGACAAGCGATAATTATTATCCTCATCGTGATCGCACCGTTAGCATTTGTGGCCTACCTCCTGCCAAACACCGAGAAATGGTTTGAAAAGTGGCGTGACCTCTTCATGACGATGCTCATCTTCTTCCCCGCCTTCTCACTCGTATTTGGCGGTTCACAGCTAGCGAGTGCCATTATTATTGAAAATGCCAATTCAATTATCATGATGATCTTCGGGCTCGCCGTGCAGGTAGCACCGCTTGTTATTACACCTCTTCTTCTGCAGCTTAGTGGTAACCTCCTTGGTAAAATTGCTGGGCTTGTTAACGACCCTCGAAAGGGTCTTTTGGACCGTTCGAAGAACTGGGCAAACGACCGTGCAGAAATGCGTCGAATTCAATCTCGAAAAAACACCGGCCCACTCGCACAGCTAAACCCGTTCCGCCGTATTGGACGCCGTATGTCTGATGGTAATCGCCGCGTGAAAGACCGGACCGAATTATATACGTCACAAGATGATACTCGATACCGAGGAACACGCCGTTACGAAAAGCTTTTTGAGGCTCAGCACGACGCAGAAACTGACAAGAAAATTCTTGATGCAAAACTTGATGGTAACTTGAAGACAAAAATACGCGAAACGCCCGCAAAACTTACCCACGAGATGAAGCTTCGAACACTTACCGAAGAAGCGACGTATGCAGAAAAAAGACTCGAGAGTATATATGAAGGGCTGGGAAGCGGCTTAGATCTATCGCGTACTCAGTCACTCAGTGCTTATACCGACCGTGTATCTAAGCTCAAGGTACGACTTGCGGCAACCGCAATCTCAACCCAAACTTCTCAGCGAATGCAACAGAATCAGTTATCAAAGACGCTCCAAGATAATACATTTACAATTGATGGTGTTACTCTCCGAGAATGGTCCGGAGCATCTGATCCTGATAACGGCGCAGCTTCTGCACTTACCTATGCCGTTAACCTCCAGCGTGAAGCTGAAGCTAAGTTAGTGAACGAGCGTACTCAACTCATGAAGCACTTTAAGTTAAGTGGTAGTCAACGTCAGGCACTCACAAGAGGCACGAACGTTACGGCCGTAAGAGACGACGGAACACGTTACTTGTTTGAGGCTTCGGATGAATTCACCCGCGACGCAGCCTACGAGCAGCAACTAAAAACTGGTTCATATGATGAAGTTATCGAAATGGCTTCCACATCCGGAACAAACGGCTACGACTTCCGTTCCACTATTTCTGACGCAATCCCTGCAAATGGCCTTGCAAATAAGGCGTTCTTCTTGGGCGGCAGGAATATTGATAGGATTGGTCAAGGTAAGGTTGCCGGCATACAGTATGAGAATAAAGTAGGAGATAAGATAACACTCGTTGAGCTTGCCGCAGAACAAATTCTCGAAGGTAAGATTAAGGCTGAGGATATCGCGAATAACGACCCAGGTGCACTTGAAATCTACTTAACAGCTGCTAAGGAAGCTGTCATAAAAGGTTACGTCGAACCTGGACGAGCATCAGAATACTATACTGCAGTTCAGAAATTCAAGAATACTGCTGCGCAGATTATTAGTCCTGATACCGACCTCGATCGCCACTCGAGTCAGGCAACAAAGGACGTGTTGGAAAAGATTACAAGAGAGCTTTAATCGACATCCAGGCGTTGGGAATCAGCAATATCCGCATCACCAACTCTCGTTCGTCGCAACTCACGACAATACGCACCTGTTTCAAGCACCTTCCCGATATCTTCAGCTAGTGTTCTAATGTAGGTGCCGCTGCTCACATGGGTGCGGATCTTGAGGTCTGGATAGGAATAGTCGACAAGCTCTAAGCGAAACACCGTCACGGTGCGTTCGGGAATTTCAACGGCAACACCTTTACGGGCAAGCTTATAGGCGCGTTCGCCGTTAATCTTGATTGCACTATATATTGGAGGCCGCTGCGTGATTTCACCGGTAAACTGCTGCAAGGCCGCTTCAACCGCTTCTTGCGAAGGTTGAGTCGTTGATACGTCGGTTATCTCCCCCTCTGGGTCACCAGTCGTACTGGTTTGCCCTAGGCGAATGGTTGCTTCATACACTTTATCGAGTTTTGAATAATTACCAGCATTTTTACATTCTTTGCCTGTAACAATAATCATCAACCCTGTCGCAAATGGATCAAGCGTGCCAGTATGGCCAACTTTCATCTTTTTCCCAAAATGCTGACTCAGCTGACGACGAACGCGCGCTACAACACCAAAGCTCGTCATACCAGCTGGCTTATCGATTAAAAGAACACTATCTTCCTGCATACCTATTGTTGGCCAGGAATTTTGAACTGACCTGGGTCGTTTGAAGTTGGTGCAGGCGGAACATCTTGTGGCGGCATTGGGCCAACTGATGGTTGCGTCGGCTGTGGTGCCTCTGGAGCAAGAATGTCACCAAGTCGCTCTGGTTGCGGTGCGTCGGCTGGAGGCGCATATGCAGTATTAGGGCTTGGCGCTGAAAAATCTGGCACTGGTGGTGGCATTGGTAATCCGAGGTCGGTTGGGGTTGGTTGAGGTGCTGGATCTGGTGCCGCCGGAGCATCACCAAGTGTTGGTTCAGCTGGCTCATCACCATGGAGCACATACGAAGAGCCAGGCGATTGCACCGAACTCATTGGTGAAGGTGTTGATGCTTCGGGTGACATGTAGGCATGCGAAAGCGTGGTTTTGTTTTGATCATGAGCTTCATCACGACGTGCATCGTCGGCTGCTTGTTCGGAAGTAGCGTTGAGTGTACCGCCCATAGCTGGTTCTGATGACGTCGCATTATCATTTCCTTTTACGTCTGTAATTCCTTCGGCGCGTGAAGGATCTGCCGATTCTTCTGCAGGTTCGACGGGTGGAGTATCGTTACCGCTGTCATGATCAACTGCATAAACACCAGCTGCAGTAGCGTTTGCGGTATGGTCGAGTGCACTGTCGGCAGCTTCTCGTGCTTCTTCGTGTCCAGCTGCTTTAACGCGTTTGTCCATTTCTTCAAGCGTTTCACCGTTTTTATGGCTAATTGATAAACTCTCTTTTGCAAAAGTGTGCGATGAATCTTCGGGTGGTGTTTCATGAGGTGCACTATCGCCAATTTCATGAGACTCTTCAAGTTTCGAGGCGATTAACTGCTGGTCGGCACCGCCGGCCATTAATTGTGCCGCCATAGACATTACCTTCGAAGTGGTATGCGTGTTGCTAAAGCGATCTGTCTCGGCAACAATACCGGTTAATAGAGCGGTTGAAATTTGCTGATCAAGTAATGATTTCGTTTTATCAGTTTTCATTGCCTCTGCGAGGCCGGCAACCATTTCACTCAGGCTGCTTGCTTGATCATCATGTAAGTCGATTCCGCCGAGGTTACTCACCTGATCACCCGCAGTCATCGTGATGACTGTTGCGTCGTGTAGAATTTGTCCATGTGACTCAAGTGCACTATCAAGGTGTTCTTGCACATCAACACCTAGCGCAATGACGAGCTCTACATTATAGTTTCCCTGGCTAAAAACAAGGTCATCACTACTGATGGTTGTTTTGTACGGCGTAATAAATATCTTTACTGAATCACCTTCTACCTTGTAGCGAAGATGGTCGGCTTTCTCTTTATCAAGCGCAATAATAAAATCACGTAAACTATCAGTTGTGTCATCAAGTACTTTTTCTGGCTCCAAGAATGCCAAGGCTGGTGGCGTTGTACCACTAAACACAGCTGTTGGATGTTTTTCGAGTTTATCGAGTAGTAATGTCAGTCCAATCGCCGCTGAGAGTGCGTCAACAGACGGATCATTTGATACGGTAATAAGAATATTAGTCGATTCTTTTATCTTCTCGACAATCTGTTGTTTTGCCTTTATATCATCCATAGTGTGTGTTTATTTCTTTTAGTAAGCGTCCTTACGTTTAAGGCTACTATAGCATAGGCGGTTTATAGTGGTCAACAATATCGCTCGCCTCTTTACATTTTTGCACTTTTCCTCTATAATCACCCCTTGACTAGATATAGCATATAAGAGGTAAAGGAAACTCATGCCAATCATTAAATCCGCTGTAAAGCGAGCAAAACAAACGATTAAGCGACGCGAACGTAATGTTGGCCTTAAGCGTGACATTAAAGAAGCAGTAAAAGAATTAATGGCGAAGCCAACTGCTGCAACGCTTTCAAAAGCACAAAGCACTATCGACACTGCGGTAAAGAAAAACTTGATTGAAAAGAATACGGCCGCTCGTCGTAAAAGCAGTCTCTCTAAGTTTGCAAAAGAAGCAGGCGTGAAGCTTGCTCCAGCGAAAAAAGCAGCTCCAGCAAAGACAACCGCTGCGAAACCAGCAGTTAAGAAGCCTGCAACCAAAGCAACAACTGCAAAAAAAGCTCCGGCAAAGAAGCCAGCGGCTAAAAAACCTGCAGCGAAGAAATAAGCTCTCTTATAACAAAAATACCCCGCTATGGGGTATTTTTATTACATTATTTCAAGCAGCGTTTTCTCTATAAGCAACCAAGGTTCTCCGCGTGATTGCTTCATGTCGGCATCTGTTTTCGCAAACACCTCGACGACATGTTTCACCCCAGGGCGTCCGAGCCGCTGTGCGATACGCGTTAACTTCGATGCAACATAGGGATGCATGCCAAAGTCTTTTGCAGGATTATCGTTTGGACCTGCTGCCGACATGACGGCAAGCTGCACTACCTGCGACAACAATAACGCAAAAAGACGATACGGCTCTTCTGTGAGTGCGAGTGTACGCAGCGCACCACGCACCCGTCGTGCATCACCCGTCAGGGCTAGTTCAAAAAGTTGAAATACATTTTCAGTCGGGTTTGCATCAATCGCTGAATCAATCGCTTCTTCTGTCACTGTTTCAAGGAGCGTAAGTTTCTCGAGTGAGTGCACTAACTGCCATTGATCCATCCCCACTCGCTCAACCAACTGGTGGGCTAATTTTTTATCCAGCGTCAATCCCATTGAAGCGGCGTGATGAACCACCCATGTATCGGCGGCGGCCCAATCTTTTTCCGACCACTTTTTGTATTCATGAACATCGGCTATTGTTTTCAACTCTTTGTAAATTGCCGTTCGTTTATCGGGCTTTTCTTCAATGAGCACCAAATGAATATCACTCGAAACTCGCCAAAGCCAATTATTCATCGTATCCCAGAGGGGTTTATTTTTTGATAAGTCGGTAATCATTACTAACCGTTTTTGCGCGAATAACATTGTCCCCATTAACAAATCGGGTAGGTGTTTACTTTCTAGGGCTGTGCCGTCTAATTTTTCAGGGGCACCGCCAAAGGCATCAACCAGACCCTTCACCGCCTGATTAATCGCAAAACTGTTATCACCCGTTAACACCGTAATCATTGCTCTTAGTATAGCCTATATCGTCTGACATTGAGGACAAATATGTGTTCCCCGGCCCGCAACACGCAGTTTTTCGATTGGCGTACTACACCGAGGACATGGTAGCCCCTCGCGGCGGAACGCACGAGCAAAATCCATATAACTCCCCTTCTTCCCTTCAGCGTTGACGTACGTATGGTTCGACGAGCCACCTTTTTCAATCGCAAGGTTCATTACTTCACGAAGATCAGTATACAGTGCGCTAAATTCATCATCAGTAAGCGTGCCGACAAGCCGCTGAGGGTGAATTTTTGCCCCCCACAACGATTCATCTGCATAAATATTTCCCACACCCGCAACAACCGACTGATCAAGAATGGCTGCTTTAATGTTCGTTTTCTTGCGCCGCGTAAATCGTTCTTGAAACTGCGGAGCGGTAAACTGTGATGCGAGCGGCTCTGGCCCAACTTTTTTCATAAAATCCATATTGGGAACTTCGATGGTTGGCAACAGTCGTACCCAGCCAAACTTTCGTTGATCGTTAAAAAATAGCGTTGAGCCATCACTAAATTCAATAGTCACTCGCGTTGATGTATCGGGTAAAGAGTTTATTAAACTATCGTTTGGATGACCAGCGCCGAACCGAACATTTGGCGCAACGTACACAAGTTGGCCTGTCATTTTTAAATGAATTACTAACGAATAACCAGAAGAAAGATCAATGAGTAATACTTTTGCGCGACGTCGAATTGCAATAATCGTAGCACCGCGCAAAAACGACGATACATCACTTGGGGCATTCGGGAAGCCTTTCGCGGTATCGTGCGTTTCGTTTGTAACGACCTTGCCAATAATCAGCGAGGAAAGTCCTCGCCGAACCGTTTCTACTTCGGGAAGTTCTGGCATAGTGACCTATAGGTCAACGTTATCGATCAGTTTGTTAGCATCAGGAATTTGGTCAGTGAAAAGATCTGAGAGTTGGATAATCTTCGCATCTAAAGAGCCTGTAATCCCCCGACACGTTGTCGTCCATAAATGCTTCACTGTTTCATTGTCTTCAATGATACGGAATTCATAGACATCACCTGTTGCGCACACGCCTCGGACATCGTTTTCATCACCTTCAAGCTGCGCCCCTTTTGCAAGGTTTGCTTCATCAAGTGCATACACAAATTGTTCATATGCAGCCACATTGTTACCAAGTCGCTTGTTTTCAACGACCGTATCAAGATAGCCAACATAGGTAGTAATTTCACGCTTGTTGGGCGAAATCGCCACTTGGTAGGAGCGGAATGCTTCATTTGCCACAATTGGTCCGCGGACACTCATTTCAACACTGTGTCCAGCCGACGTCGTCAGAAGCGCCGTCCGGCTCGTATCAATACGCTCCGTCGAGGTGCTTGGCCCTGAGAAAAAGACAACGCGCGCTAACGATACCAATGCAGCAATCGCAATGACAATAATAATAAGGACAAGTGCGACTGGGATAATGCGTGATGTTCGATAATTAGCCATAAGTTAACCTTAGTAGTTTTACGATTGTTTGTCAATTCCGGTGCTTCCAAAGCCCCCAGAGCCACGGGCAGTTTCGCTCAGCGACTCCACCTCGACCCACTCCACTCTTTCAACGGGTGTCACCATACTTTGGGCGACCCGAGTACCGTGTTCAATCGTGAACGGCTCGTTACTCAGGTTAATGGCGAGAATATTTAATTCACCGCGATAATCTGCGTCAATCGTTCCTACACCATTCACCATGGCGATGCCGTGCTTAATACTCAAGCCGCTCCGGGCACGAATTTGCATCTCGAATCCTTCAGGAATTTCTACCGCAAGGCCCGTAGGAATCATTGCTCGCTCAAGTGGCTGCAGTACG
>Ga0136601_1000672_pt1 | contig 13477 bp, 15 predicted proteins | sample AntRauMFilla2699_FD_181020 | JGI IMG/M metagenome (GOLD analysis project Ga0136601, IMG submission 181020) | Saline lake microbial communities from Rauer Islands, Antarctica - Metagenome Filla 2 #699 | ecosystem: Environmental > Aquatic > Non-marine Saline and Alkaline > Saline | place... | reverse complement strand
TGCACTACCACCAGCACCAACAGTAACGGCAACTGTGCCTGGAAGATTGTCGGCGTCAATTTCGGTCTCAAAATATCCACCGCCACCGCCACCACCCGACCCCCATAAATATCCACCGCCACCGCCACCACCCGACCATATTTGTATTTTTACTTTGCTTGCCCCCGCTGGCTTAGTCCAAGTATCGTCTGACGTATAAACTGTAATACTTGGATTACCCAAATTACTAATTCCTTCCTCTGTAATAAACTTATTACTACTACTTGGTGTTCCACCATTTCCACCGAGGGCATCTTTTTCATCCTTAGTCAGCTCATATGGATCAACAATTACAAGGTTCCCATTCTTATCCCCAATACCAACTATACGTTCAATAGACCCAACTGAGGTAGAGATATCACCTTTTATATTAGACACGTAGTAAACCTGACCTGCTGTGTAAGTAGTACTCTTATCAATACCACCAACTACTATTCCGCCAGAAATTATATTACCGTCAGTTCCAGCCCCTTGTGCAATTCCTATTTTTGTCTGCCCCACTGTCGATGAAACATCAGCATCAGTTTGGTACCACTCACCGTCAGTTTCATCTAAATAAACAACATCACCAGCAGATACAGTTTCCCCAGCATCTCCAGCAATTAAAACTTGAGAGTTAGAAAGCTCAGAATCTCCTGTTGCAACAGAATCAACATATGCCTTAGTAGTAAAATGTTTAACGTCACTAGGTGTCTGAGAAGACTCAGGTAGAGTGTCGTAAGTGTGCTGACCAGTAATAGTCTGGTCGTTATCTTTCGCAAGGAGTGTATCTAAAAGCTGAGGGTTGTCAGAGATAGTCAATGTACTTCCTGCTGGATGTGAGTAGGATATTCCACCACTAGCATAAGGAGTTTTTGCCTCTTGTCCACGTGTCAAAGTCACGTTTGCAACTCCGTCTGTGTTTGAGTCAATAGAAAATAATACAATCTCTTCTCTTGATGTATTTCTCTCTAGTGTACCTACACGAATATTCCCAAAGTCACTATTAGCCAGTACATTTCCGTAAATATCAACAAACTTATTGAAAATAGCATTAGTGTCGGAGGATGAAATACCGCTTTGAAGAACGGGGTCTTGCATTTGTACAAAATTAGTTGCCATATTATATATATTATAACATTATTCCCTAGTAATTACAGCCACACTATTCTCAGACGCTTTGATATTTGCCCCGTGAGAAACAAGCCTAAAGTTAGCGTCCTTTTCATCCATCCTATAGACAACTTCCAGCTCAAAGAACCTATTAGGGACTACAGCATCGGCATATCTAAAACGAAGTTGCTTACTAGGCGGTGTTAACTCCGAACCACCTAGTGACGCACCACCAAAATGAGCGTGTCCTAGACCACCAGAATCATCAGTATTACTAATAAAAGCGCTCTCATCAGCCGAAAAGACTCTATCTTCTGAGGCGGTAAAGCCCTCGAAGTCGTAGTTAAGTGTTCTGGTTAAATCACCGGCTCGTGAAATGTATCCATCTTGTACGTAATGTGTGAAGTGTTTCTGGTTAAAACGAAAGCCAAAGTTATTGTATGCAAATACAGCTGTACTCTCAAAAGCCTCACCTCCGTCATTTGTACCGTTAAACAGTACATAACTGGTATTTTCAAAAGCATCGTGACCAATCAGAGTGCCGTTTTCATCAGTGGAGAAGTATCCAACGGTAGCTCCATTGTACTCGATCGGTGCCTGCCAGAGCTTGCGTTGCAAGTCATATACAAAAATCTTAGAACTATTAGGAACAGCAACAAGAATATTTCTTTGCCAGTATCCGATAACAGCATTATGAAAGTTTAGATTATCAAAATCATTCTTTATGATGTCACTTAGAGGCACGTTCTGCTGCTCATTTATATTCTCGACAAACTCAATAGTGTCCAAAGTCTTGTCAGCAGTTATGTAAACAACAGCGTTTTTTATCCGTTTCTTAGCCGAAGGAGTTATCACACCTTGCTGAGCCGCAGTAGAAAGCCGCTCAATCTCAAAGTATTCCTTAGTCTGGTCGGAGGATATGGTGTACTTTTGTTCGAAGATGCTATCATCCTGACCAAATATAAGCATGGACTTACGTGAAGGAATAAAACCAGAACAGTTATCATCGATAGTTAATTCCCTTGGTCCTCCAACAGCAGTTGAGGCAGTGAAGTCAGTGAAGTCAGTTGAGTTTGATTTCCTGATGATACGACTGTTTTCTCCACCAAGATAAAGACCATTTCTAAACACACCGCAAAAATCAACCTTACCAATACCTGTAACTGAATGCTCTTCAGGTTTCTCAAAAGCATATGAACCGGAAGTTACACTTGAAGCATCTGGGGTAACACCAGTCAGAGTATCAGTAGAGTTACCACCAGTGTAGTCATAATCATTACCATCAATAGTTACGGTTCCTGTAGCTGGAAAGCCTAGCTCTCCCCATGTACCAACATCAGAAGAATCTGTGTCTAGAGTTATTGTGTTGGAAGTTGTTGAATCGACAACTCCTAAAGCACCTGACCAAGACCAGAAAACATCTTCTGTATGAGACGTAATAATGAGTTGGTCTATTTTTCTAGTGTCATTCCACAAGGTGGCAAACTCAGCGTGACCGTCACTCATGGACGTAGAACCAATGCTGTCATCGTAAATAGTAACGATATCATACTGGGGTTTGTCTTCGTTGTCGTCACCAGTATAGATAATAACTTCTAAGCTTGTACCCCACTTTCGTAGCATGAAATATTGACCACGGTTAGTACTCCAGTTTGTCGAACCTGTGATACCTCCGTTGGCTTGAGAACCTTCATTTATACTATAAAAACCTCTTCGAGTAGCAACGGACCCCTCTAAGTTTATAATTATGTTTTTAGAACCCTCAGCAAGAGTCTCCGGATTAGCGTTAGTTTCTTCAAGGGCATTCACATAGCCAGAAAATGTGCTTGTTAGTTGAAAGTCTTGAGCCATATTAGTATGAAGTTATATTCACAGCCCTTTCCGATGGAAAGCTATTTCGGTATTCAGCATACAACCCTCTCTCCTCAACAACATTCTGTAAACCAAATAAGACTCTCTTAGCTTCTTTGTCTCTTAGACCTCCTGATTGTCCGTTTATCTCATAGTCCAGAATACGCTGAGCTTCGTAGTCGACTAGATTAGCGGTGTCAGTAGAAAATATCGTCTCCTCTGTGAGTTCTGGTGTAGTGGGCTTTTCGATGTAGTTACCATCAGCATTTACAAAATAAAACTTACTGTAGTAAGAAAGAGTGTAACCAACACCAAGATTAGCTAGAACATTATCTATCTTCACACCCTTAACGACAGTTTCTAGATTTGAGTGGTTGATAGTAATTTCCATGTAAGAAATCTCTTCATCAACAACTGTTCCAGTTTCAGAAGCATCACGTCTCTGGAATCGAATGGTATTGTAACCCTCAGTAAGAGCGTTGCCGTATGAGTTAGATGTAGATGTTATTGAGTAGTAGTTACTTGAGTCACTACCTATTTTTAATTGAACTGAATCAACATTACCGACAAGGTTGGATGGTGTATACATTGCGCATGAGAAAACTGCGTCACGTGTTAGGTGGTCTATGTCTTTATTTACCATTCCGTTAGCTATCAGGGATGTATATCCTGAACTTTGTGTAATATCAAAATCAATTGCGGCGCCACCGTTCAATGTAAATACTTCATTGATCCCAAGATTTGACCCATCACCACTCAAAGAAAAGTTTCCGTCAGCGATAAGTGACGTGCATGAGTTAATGACTACAGGTGTATCTTGGTTACTGTTATCTAAAACACGAAGAAGCCGTGTACCCATCCTATACTCTGTGTTAAAGGCATGGGTACCACGACTCCTATCAACTGAAATTGTCTTTGAGGAGGTATTGTAAAAATCAGCGTAGTCTTGATTATCTCTACCGTCTTGCGGAGCCAAGTCTATGATCTTATCGAAGTCATTTGGTACGATATAAAGATTATCTCCTTGGTAGACAGCAGGGAGTAGAGGTACAACACGTTTTGACTCAAGAATATCTACGTGTGAACGCACTTGTAGTGCTGCTTTATATACCGTCAGTTTAGGGTTACTAACAGCCTCGCGAGTAGTACCAGAAAAGGGTAGGAGAGCGGAGTTTAATATATCATTCGCTGTAAAAGCCATGTTAACATAATAACACAACTTTTTCTAAAACAACAAATTATACGTATTTATCCCATGTCTTCTTTTAATCTTACGTAGTTTTTAATCGCTTCTCTCACGAACTTAGACCGAGAAGTACCCTCCAATCGGCGGAGTCTCTCTATTTTACTCACTAAATGAACGTTCATTTCATCGAATGAGACCGTGATTATTGTTGGCTCAATTAGATCAGATTGATTTTCCATCTTAAATATGTGTTTTAACAAATAAACTATCTAGATGCTTCTCGTACGCGTCACTTATTTCGTTAGCAGCGTCTATTACGTCTTCTTTTAGCTTAGCTATCTCCATCTCAGTAACTACTCTGCGGTGTGGTATGTGCCGGACATATGAGCCATCTAGCTTTTTCGCTCTAGTTATATCCAAGTACCGCTTCTTTCCAACTACATCCCACTCAACACCATCCTCAAACTTGCTTTCTACACGCTCTGTAGGTATCTCAATGATATAGTTGTTTTCCTTATTGAAGTGACCGAACTTCTCATTCAGGCACATCTGGTAGAAGCTTATCTGCTGCTGCTTAGCTACTTTCCGAGCTGTCCACCGAGTAGTAGACTTTTGTAGAGCGGTCTTGTACTCAAGAACAGCCAGCGAACCATCAGCATCACAGCTGTCAGGATGTGTTTCGATTGGTATCTCGTCATCGATCATGCAGGTTAGTTCATACTCGACATGAGGAAATTTTGGTAGGTCTTTAACTAGCTCATGGTCAGGGTTGTGCTCAAGGAGTTCCATCACCTTAGAACCGAACCTGATAGCAGGTAGACCATCTAGGGTATATCCATCGTTGAAAAACCTATCAACATAGCGTGACTTAGATGACCTCCAACTATTCCAGTCGGAGAAGTGGAATGCTCTTCTTGGAAAATAATACTTCTTCATGTTACTTAATTTTCTTACTAATTTTTGCAAGAAGCTCTTCCTTCTCACCCTCACTGAACTTGGATGAAGACTTAACTTTCTCAATTAGATTCTTGAAGTGTTCTTCCTTCTGTCCTTTCTCATACAGCTTAATCACCTTATTGTAGACTTCACTTTTCTCCTCCTCCTCCTCCTCCTCCTCACCATCAGTTGTAGTCTCTTTCAGTGTAGTCTCTTTCAGTGTAGTCTCTTTCAGTTCGACGATATCTTCTGTATCGACAGGAATACCAGCCACGATACTGATGAGATACTTAGTGCAGTACGTTATACGAGAGCCAAAGTCAGCCATATTATTGAACCCCCCGATAGACATCATCGCTCTCTCGAATACGATTGAGTTATCCTTGTCGACGATAGCTACACTGAGTTCGGTGCCAATAAGACTTCTGCGCAGCATCATGCCGTTTTCGTTAAGAAACTCATCAACTGAATTCCATACATCTTGGCTAAGGTAGTTACGGTGCTTACCCCCACCTTCAGAAGGGGTAGTAATACCATTCCTCTCTACCATCTCACCACTACGCCACTTACGGCGAAGTTCAATTATCTTTTTGTTAGCTTCTGTTTTGTTCATAATATATTTTACAAGTTAATTTCTTTGAATCTATAATTTGGACTCTCGACTCGCTTAACTCGACCCTCGTTCTTAGCCCGCTCCTGTGCTCGCGCTAGTTCTTCCTTCTTAGTCTCAACATCAGCTGGGTACTCATACTTAACAGTAGGAGACCAAACATATGCTCCTGAAGGACTCTCAATACCATCTCCCTTCTCTGTTTTCCCCTCAGATATGAGGCGCTTAAATAACTCAGACTTTATCTTGTTCTGCTTAGCCTTTAGTAGAGATATCTCATTCTGTAGGTCACAAGCCATTGTCGCTAAATCATCTTTATTTTTTTGTTTGTAATTTTCTGCCATAGTATTTGAAATTAATAATTTTTAATAAGTTAGTCTAAAAGAGAAGCCTGCAATGCAGGCTGTCCCTTACATCAACCTAGAATTCAACTTCGTCAGGTGTGATGTCTTCATCTTCCTTCTCCTCTGTCTCTTCTTCTAAGATTGTTTCCAAAGCTCCTTTGTCAACTTCTGGAATTTCAGAACTCAAACCAACTTTCTCACGGTTTTCTTCTGTGTCATCCAGTGACTTAACTTCAAACATGTTAAGGCTCTGACCTCCACCAATGTCTTTCTTTCCGTGAAAGGTAATCTTAACAATCTGTCCTCCTAACTCTGGAAGTTCACGATCTAGTGTCGCTGAACCCCAGATGTTCTTCATACTATACGGGTCGTCACCTTCACTTTTTGTGTAGAGTGAGTAAACAGTTGAGTTTCCGCGTGAACCTTGTCCTTCAGACTTCTTGAAAGGAATACCAACAAGGGCATCTCCCCCCTCCTCGAACTTGAACATTTCTGCTCGGTCATCGGAAACTGATTTTGCGCTACTCCATGGGTCAATATTTGTCATAATAATTAATGCTTAGTGCTTAGATGCTTAATGCTTATAATTATGCAGTATTAACCACTGCATACCTAAAATATACCAGAGTGGATATAACTTTGCAAGTATTATCCAGATAATCTAGGAATAATCACTCGGTTCGTAGTTTTTTGGGTCAAAATCCTCTCCATTCTTAAGATTTTTGTATATTTGCTTGTCAACTCTACCAGTTAGAAATATGCGATATATGTTCTCTTTTAGGTTATTTGAGCGCAAGATACGGTCACGACTTTGTATGAAGTCTTTATAACCCCACGGAAGCGACATATATATAGCTTGATTCACGTTCACACACTGCCAGCCCTCAGCGACACCAGTACTCGCAATCAAGTAAGCTCGGTTATCGAGTACATCCTCTTTATTCTTAACGAAAGTACTATTTAGCTTCTCGGATAGTTTAGTCGATTCGCTAGAGTTGTCACCGTTAAGAACCTTAACCCAAGCTTTCGGATACTTCTTCTGAAGTGCTGCCCTTATATCCTCTTGCTGCTGATGATATCTCGAATAGATAAGAACAACCGGAAAGTCTTCAGACAAATCAAGCAGCCTGTCTATCTTTCCCGATGAGATATCTATCTCCTCCTGAATAGAATCAGGGTTAAGATAACCACTCGCTATCTGATGAGCATAGCCGAAGAAGGTACCTCGATTGGTAAGAAACTTATCCAGCTTTGCCATGGCTACCTCTTGAGACTTTGTGTAATCGAACTGCTCCTCTATGAACTGCTGATCGGGTACATCAAACACGTCATCACGCTTAACAATGTCTGAGAAATTGAGCATGTACTCATGCAGCCTTCTCTGACAGTCAATCCGCTTCTCCTTGCTGGGGTTCTTTAGTAGAGGATAATCAATCTGCTTCCGACCAATCCATTTCTTATAAAAGAACCTAGACTTAAACTCCTGTGCGCTATAAGGTGTGTACCGACAAATCTTACCCAAGTAATAAACGTTCATCGGAGTACTACAATAAGGAGTAGCGGTGAGTAACCAGATGCGGTCTGGCTTATGTTTCTTCAGCCACCAAAACAAAGCTCTTGACGACTGGTTCCAAGCTGCCCAGTTTCGGTGTGCTTCATCTATGATGATATTGTCGAATCTCTTTATGTCCTTTTTGTTATCACGAAAAAACTCCTTAGTGACTACTTTTGTTTCGCCGTCTAAAAACTTAATCTCTTCTACCCACTTATCCTTCAACCCCTTCGGTGTGATTGCCATCGTACTGCCTCCATTCTTCTTAGCCAATTTTAAGCCACCTAAGGTTTTTCCGATACCAGGGTCCCAAGCAAGAAGTTGGTAATCAGGATTTTTATCTAAAATATTCTTCTGGTGTTCCCACAGCTCAAGTTCTTTGTTTCCTGTTTTTTTCATATTTTTATTCCTTCATTAATTGTAATTTTGCCACGTTCCATGTCCTCTTTTTTAAGTAAGTATATTTTTGCCTGTTTCTCCTTCTTGTACCAGATTGCCAGAATTGGCTTTGTTATCTCTGGAGTGAGATAGATAGCGTCAACGAATCTAGACCCCATACCTGCATCCTCTATCTTATGATAAACATCCTTATCCGAAAATATAGAGGAGAACACTGCCCTTTGAGATGGCTGAAACTTATTAAAGTTAAATGTTCTGTAACTACATACTTTGTACTCGATAGCAGCTGCTTGAACCTCTAGCTCACGGAGCTTTTTAATAATATCCTTGTGATATTTAGTTGCAAACTGCTGCTCATTCATCTAGTTGATATCTTTTATATCAAAGATTCCCTCACGAACAGTCTCCTCCACGACCTGAGGGCTGTCGTCATACTTAAGAACCTCAAATCCATATTTGTTCTGGTAGGTACCATCATCAAGCTCTTTAACGATTTGGTCTGAACCTATTACTTTTATAGTAAGTTCAGGAGGGGATTTGTAGATATTGATGAACCCCATATTTTGATTTGACGAATAAGACATATTAGCCTGCCGGTCCTTCATGCCCTGCGCGATAGCCTCATACAGTAACCTCCTAGTCAGCGCTCGGATATCCTCTCCGTCATCGCTATTAATTTGTATTTCAATAATATTATTCATGCTATATTTCTTAATTGTTAAAATTATCTACTGTAAAATTGAACTCATCCACAAACCCGCCATTTTTAGCAGTCACTCTTACGGAACCCTCCCTCGGTGTGCCTTCATAGCTCATCTCCGTCTCTATCATTCCTGATGTAATAGGAACATACTTTTTCTGCTCACGACGATACCTGATAAGGGCAACCTTCTCTGCCTCCCGAACGTACTTCTTACCGCTAAACTCACTCGGAGTTCCAGTACTCTCTGAGTTTTCCCGTATCCTCTTTATAGCGGAAAGTTTTGATTCCGAATCTGCTGAAGCTTCAGCAAATAAGTACCCTCGGTCTCCTCTAGTTTCACCAGACCAGCTTCTCCCTTTCTCTAGTTTTTCATCTATGGAAAGTATGGTCTTGCCAATATCAGTTAAAGCGTATGAACCGAGTCTTGACTGCCTTATAATACTTTCTTCTACCTGCTCCATAACCTCTTCAGCTTTTATGAAGAAGTCTTTATGTCCAGCTCTATACTCGTCGTAAGAAAGCAATACACGACGTACTGCAACCTGCAACGGTGTAACCATTTGTGAATCAGATTGAAACTTCTCAGCTTTTTCACGTGGAACATAAGATATTCCAACCTCATTCTCTTTCTGATTTTCAGAGAAGTACACCTCATACGACCAAAGCATTCTTCTTCTTTTCATCAATTCTTCTACAACCTCTTCCCTCTCCTCTTTCTCTATCTTCTTATCAATCCTTTTCTCTATTTTTTTAGTTTGGTGATATTTATGAACAGCCTCAGCAAATATCTGATCCCTGTTTAGACTCAACCAGTCTAGTCTTCCAACCTCATTAAAGTCAAGTGGAACTCTCACAACCCAGTAACGCCTGTTACCTGTCAGGTCAAGTAAAGGCGAGTCGTTGTTTGTTATCGAAAGGACACAGCGCATCGGATGATCCTCTACCTTCTCGGTGTGGAAACCTCTCAATGTTATTCTCGCGTCTGTAATCATTTGCTTAAGTTTACTGATAGAAGTTTTACGCATTGTTTCACCCTCAGAAAGGTCAATTAGAGTACGACCTCTGATATGAAGCCCAAACTCACGCCCCATAAGTTCGTCAGAGAACTCAGTGAACCAGTCCTCTCCAGCTATGATATTCATGGCGGCTGTCTTTCCAACTCCCTGTTCACCTGAAAGGAATAAAGCTCTCTGGAACTCAGCACCAGGCTCGTAAGCACGGCGTACCATAGCGAATATAAACTGAGAGGAGATACCTCTGTGATAATCGTCGTCAGGCAGGTTGTAAACTTCATGTAGCCAATTAGCAAGTCTTTCTTTTCCATCCCACTCACCTTTTAGTCCGTCCATGTAGTCCTCATAAGAATCAAAGAAGTTCAGGCTAGCTGCGGCAATAGCTGCACTCTTAACATCCGACTGAGAAGCTTTTGGAAAGAACTCCTTCTGAACATCGATGTAAAGCTTATTAAGCATAGGGTCTTTACTGCTCGTGTCCATTTCATGGTCTCCTTCCACACCCTTGTATTTACATCTATACGTAACCTTCTCAGAAAACTCATCGTACTTGATCTTACCTCTGAAAATAGGATGTACACGGAGAAGTATCTCAATGTTATTTGCGTTTGTCAGCGGCTCATTCTTGTCATTCTTCTGCATCTCTGACAAACACTCATCAATCTCTCTGTTGTAATCCGAGGCTTTCATTCCCAGCTTTTTTCTAGATTCCTCAGATTCAAAAACCTTCTTAGCCTCAGACACATTACCTGCTTCAATACGAGACCTGTACTCCATAGCCTTAGCCCATTCAATAGCATTAACTATCTCTCTTTCGTCAGAATCATCATATCTTGGCTCGAAACTACTGGTAACGCTATCCACATAACTTCTTGCTTGTCCCCACTCCTCAAAAGGAAGTAAGGAGGTTACCGTTGCGCATATCTTAACAAGATTGTCATGTCTCTCACCTGACTCAGCGTTCATGTACTTACTAATCTTCTTCAGCAGCTTATTGTGTCCATTTTTTGCCCATTTCGATTTTACTTTCTGCTCCTTAGAGTTGGATTCAGGAATCTTAGTATTGTCCGCAATCGACTTTAATACGCTTCTAGTTTTACCTGAGTTCGTTTCCTGTTTTGGTAGAAGCCTGAGTAATTCAATCGGAAAAAGACCCAGTGATTGGTTAGAGAAATCAGCTTCTTTATAATCCCCCTTATCTGTTTTTGAGGGAGGTAAAACAACGTACCCATTACCTCCCAAGATATCTATATCTCTCAAATCCATAGTTACTTTCTTGCCCTCAAGCACATCGATATCTACATTCTTAGGGTCTGGCAAATCCTTAAAGGCATTAATCTGACGACCTAAGCCACTTAATGAATCTTCGTACTTATAAAGCAAGTGAATTCCACCACTTGGTGTACGGTGTACTTTTGTGTCACCAAACAGCGACAAGAATTGCTTAGCTAGCTTCTCGGCTTCCTTAGGTACTCGTTTACCATCTTTACCATCCTTCTTTGAGACATCAATATCAATAACAACAATGTTAGATACTTCTCCTGTGTGTGCAGCTATGTTGTACTTAGCATTTTTAGTAAAAATATCCGCTATCTGATCCTCCGTGAAAGGCTCTTCAAGTAATGAGTTCTGAGAACCTTCTGGGAGTAGATTGCTGGCTGGCTCCTTTTTCATTTTTTTCAGAGGGAAAATATTGTACCCTGCATCGTAATATTTAAGAGCCGTTTTTGATATGTTTTTGTTAATGTTACTCATTTTTTTATTTTTTATTTTTATATATGAAGCTTACTACTAGAATACCATGCTTAAAACTGTGACAGTGTGTTTACTACAATTAAATTAATTCAATATTTTTTTCTTGGCTGTTAATTAAAAATAAGACGGTAATTATAAATATATTTTACAAAATAAATATGTATTTTTTAATAAAAAACAGCTGCCTAATATACATAGGGCAACTGCTTTTTAACCAGATATATTTTAGCTTTCTGGCATTTTCTTCCTGAACATTCCCCACTCCATATCCTTCCGAGCTATCTGTCCATAAACCCATAGAAGGGCACCAGCTCCTTGAAGAACAGCTATAAATGCTTCAGTAAGCAAGCCTTCATCAATATCAATCCCAATGATAGTCAGAATACCTGACAAAGCTGTAATGTACATTCCTGTACCCGCCTTTGAAACTCTAGTGAACATATCTTTCTAAATTACCTAATAAAACACCTATTACCCCTCTAATTCAGAGATGATAGGTGTAGTTACCCACCACTTGATCTTAGAATTCTCGTAAGTAACCTGCTCAAGAATCTTAATAAGACTGTCTTTCAAATCTCCCTTAATTTCAGCTGAGTCACTACCAATAATCTTTGTGGCTAGTGTGTTGGCGTGGAGTGCCTTCTGTTTGTTTTCCGGCTCGTAGTTAACAATTGCTAACTCAATAATGTCTCCCCATGTCTGATGGTACTCTTCTGGCAAAGTACTAACATCAACATTACCTTCATCGTCACCGTATTCCTCTAAGATCTGATGTCGGTTAAGACTGCTTTTCATTATAAAATTACCCTGTAGAGACTGGATCCTTTTAGTTAAGTCAATTTCCATGTTATATATATTACTTGAAATAATCACTTACATACATTATAACACACTAGAATGGTGACACTATAATTAACCCAAGTACTGCCACAATTACTGTGGAGAGTACCAGCCAAGCTATTTTATGGTGTAGTTCCTCGATACTCTCAAGGTCTTTGCGTATTCGAGTTACTTCTATTTTGCCAGCTTTCGTTTTTACGATGTCAAGAATAGCCTCGCGGTTTTCCGATGCATGGTCTTTCGTCTCAAAACGTTTGTCATACATATCAAGTTTGTTGTTTAACCTATCGAAACCGTCCTTCATCTCACGGCGTATTTCTGACTGGTCATCAGCCATCTTTTCAAACAGGTTCTTCAACCATTTGATATCTGTTGTGTCGTCGTTAGCCATGATTACATACTCATTAAATGACTTCTACGGGCTGTGGCGGTTGGGGGTTGGTTGATATCGGCATCTAACTCATAGACTTTGTCTGAGCCATTGTCATTATGCCAGATAGTATTAGCATCACCACCGATGCCATCAGGGCCAGTGGATGGGCTGGCGGTTTGTCTGATGACCGAGAAGTCAGAGGTGTCTAGCTCGTAGACTTTGTTTGAGCCATTGTCATTATGCCAGATGGTGTTCGCATCACCGCCGATGCCAGTAGGGGAAGAGGATGGGCTGTCGGCTTGTCTGATAACAGAAAAGTCAGAGGTGTCTAACTCATATACTGGGCCTGAGTTAGCGTTATTATGCCAGATAGTATTAGCATCACCACCGATGCCAAAAGGGTTAAAGGAGGGGCTAGAGGCTTGTCTGATGACCGAGAAGTCAGCGGTGTCTAGCTCGTAGACTTTGTCTGAGCTATAGTCATTATGCCAGATAGTATTCGCATCACCACCGATGCCAAAAGGGTTAAAGGAGGGGCTAGAGGCTTGTCTTATGACCGAGAAGTCAGAGGTGTCTAGCTCGTAGACTTTGCCTGGGCCTAAGTTATTATGCCAGATAGTATTAGCATCACCACCGATGCCAGAAGGGCCAGTGGATGGGCTGGCGGCTTGTTGTTGTACGTCAGCAAAAGCCATATTACTTTATGTGTTGCGGTTTACGTTCGTGAATGAATGGCATTCCTTTTTCTTTAAGGGCTTTCAAATCTTTCTGCTTTAGCTCACCA
>Ga0136601_1000670_pt1 | contig 13522 bp, 11 predicted proteins | sample AntRauMFilla2699_FD_181020 | JGI IMG/M metagenome (GOLD analysis project Ga0136601, IMG submission 181020) | Saline lake microbial communities from Rauer Islands, Antarctica - Metagenome Filla 2 #699 | ecosystem: Environmental > Aquatic > Non-marine Saline and Alkaline > Saline | place... | reverse complement strand
CAATTACTGACCTATGAGGATGACCATAATCATTATCCTTCCCCGATGATATTATCCCGTATTTAGATTTTGTAGACTTAATGAAAGATGAACTAGTAGAAGTATCTGATCCATGATGTCCAACTTTTAATATATTACTCTCTAGGGATTCATAGCTATTATTAACAATATACTCCTCTATATCAGTACTAGCATCTCCAGTAAAGATAAAAGAAGTATCTCCATAATTTAATTTCATAAATAAAGACTTATCATTTCTATTATCAAAAGGATAATCAGGAATAGGAAAAAGTACATCAAGCGTCACATCATACTCTTCATCAATTAATATTTCATTACCGCCATCTATTTCTCTTACTACTACATCATTATAATTTTCTAGCACCTTATACATTGAATCATATAATTCAGAATCTTCTGCGACTGTACTAATAAATATATTTGAGACATTAAAATAATCTAGTATCGAAATAATTCCCCCTGCATGATCTAGATCTGCATGTGTAATGAAAACAGCATCAATATCTTTTTCAAAGAAAGATAACTCTTTACTTATAGAATTGAGAACTCTTCCATCGGGACCAACATCAATTAGTATCTTCTGTCCTCCTGGAGTTTGTATTAGTGTGGCATCACCCTGCCCCACATCTAAATATGAAATCTTCATCACAGGATTATTATTAACTTTTGAAAACAAAATACTTAGAGAAGAAATAAATACTCCAAGTGATAATATAAAAATTAGTAATAAATATTTAAAATTCAATAATTATACAATACACAAAACAATTAAATTTTTTATAAAGTGATATAATTTAAATAATTAAAAATTAATTATTATCATTATGTATAAAGCAAAGGAATTTAATTTTGGAGAACTAAAAGGTATATCAGTTAGGAATCTTGAGGAACATCTAAAACTATACGAAGGATATGTAAAGCATACAAACCTTGTTTTAGACGCGGTAAGAGATGGAGAGTCTGAGGGAATTACAGGATATGAACTTTCTGAAACACAAAGGAGATTAGCTTTTGAGTTTGATGGAATGAAAAATCATGAAGCGTTTTTCTCTCAACTAGAAGATGGGTCAGTTGCCCATGATGAAGATAGTGATCTTGGACAAAAAATCACAGAACAATGGGGATCTTTTGAAAACTGGAAGGAGGCATTTAAAAATCTAGCGAAGACAAGAGGCGTAGGTTGGGCAATGATGTACTATGATGAAAGTAATGATAAATTAATAAATCACTGGGTTGATGAACAACACCTAGGACACCTTACTGGTTTAAAATTAATTTTTGCGCTAGATATGTGGGAACACTCATATGTTGGAGACTACTGGTCTAGTGGTAAAGACTCATATATTGAAGATTTTTTTAGTAATATTAATTGGGGTGTCGTGGAAGATAGAATTTAAAGAAGAAGTATAGAAGAAAGATAATTAAATACATAAGAAACATAACTCCAGCAGAAACGCTGGAATTATATTCTGCATACTTAAAGCTTGCTGAAACTTCTACAACTAAATTAATATATTTTAATATTCCAACAGTTAGCCATTCAAGTGGATTAGATAGATTTTGTGAAACAAAAGAAAGGGTTGTGGACAAGAAACCAAATAACATTGACCAAGGAACAAGGGGCAATGAAATTAGATTAACAGGGAGTGACACTAAGGAGAGTGAACCCATTGAGAACAGTAGATAAGGAAGGACAATTATATAAGTAGATATAGTACTGGAGATAATAAATCTTAATTCTCCAAAGTTTGGAATCTTAGATAATTTTGGTTCTAGGATTGGATTAATATAAACCATTCCACAGGTTGCTAGAAATGATAATAAAAAAGATGAGTCATATAATATTATTCCTGGAGAAATAAAACTCATTATAAATACTGCTCCCCATAATGATCGATAAACTGAATACTTACTATATGTAATCTGTGCTAACAAACTAATGCCAGCCATTATAGATGCTCGAATAACTGTAGCACCTCCACCAACTACAACAGCAAACAGAACTATAAAAATATATGCGCACAATATATTCCATTTTCTACTTAGAGGAATTGACCTCCTGACTGCTTCAATAATAATTGCAACATTGGACCCTGACAAAACAATTATATGAATCAAGCCTGCAATACGATAATCAACTAATCTTTTTTCTCCTAATGAATCTTTTACACCAAGCAATATTCCAGACAATAATGGTGCCTCTGGGTATGGTAATAAATGATTCATCCTCCCAACGAACTTTTGTTTAATAATAAATAATTTTTTAATAAACGATTCATTTTTCTCTATTTTATATATAGCAGGTCTATATATCGAACCAATAATATTTTTTGTAGCTAAAAACCTGTCATAATAAAATATATTTCCACTATCAGTAAGAAATGGTTCTGGTAGAAATAACTGACCACTTAAAGTAATTTCATCTCCATAATCTAGATAGATATAATGTGGGACCGATATTATTATCTTCCCCTTGTGAAAGATTTTAACACCATCACCAGATATATTTAAAATTCTAGTTACATATTTTCTTGTCTCTCCTTTATTTTCTGACTCACTAATTATTTTCAACTTAAACTCTAATCTTGATTCAAAAATATAAGAATCTAAATTATTTTTTTCTATAAAACTTCCAGTCCTCCAATATCCTAAATTAAAAATACAAAATAATACTAATAATTTAATTACATATTCTTTCTTAAAGAAGATTAATGGAAGAAAAATTAAAAAACTTATTTGATTAAAATCAAAGATAATCCTTAATACTATTCCTAGAAGGAAAATAAATATAGAAAGATAAAACACAATAAATAAAATACCACCTAGATTAAATTTCCTAAGTGATATTTTTATTTATATTTTAATAATTATTAAAAAAATCTAAACCCCCCAACCATTCTTAACCTCTTCTTCCTCTTCTTCATTAAACACCTTCTTAAACTTACACCACTTAACCCCCTTCACTCGTGCCTCACACTCCGGCCAAGTTGTATGTTTTTGTAATTCTCCATCCACAAGAGATAAGTAATGTCCTCCTGGTCTATTTCTATTTGCAGAACTTTGTTTTGCACTCTTTTTTATCGCATCTAAATCTACTTTACTTCTAGCAAATAATTCATATTCTGTGGCTGTTCCAGAAAATAGATTCATATCTTTCTTTGTAGCAAATCCTGTGGCAATCTGATCTGCTCTCTCATTATATATATTTCCATCATGACCTTTTACTTTCTCCCAAGCAGGATTCATAAGAGTCTGCAATCTATCTAATTCCTCCCAGTACTCACGATTAGAAACTTCTCCACCATCTTTCTTAATCCATCCGTTCTTTTTCCACCCATGAACCCAACTAGTTATTCCTGAAAGAGTATATTGTGAATCAGTTACAATTTTAATTGCTTCTTTAATATTGTTCTCTTCTAAATACTTAAGTGCCTCAGTCGGTGCACTAAGCTCCATTTGATTGTTAGTTCCAGAATCAATTCTTCCTCCAAGTTCTACAACATTCTTATCCAAAAACAAAACAGCTCCCCAACCAGATGGTCCCGGATTTCCTCTACTTGCTCCGTCTGTATATATCTTTATTTCCATTCCCCTGATTTTAACACATCTATAATTTTAAGTCTCAATGTTGATCTTCCTGCAAAATTAGAATTCTCTAATGTTGCGACCATGTCTACTTCTACACCAGGCTCAATAACAACATCATAATCTTCTAATTTTTTAAAAAAAGCTATTGCTTCAAGTGGCCAACCATTATTTTTCTTCAAAAGAATTTTTACGTGGTTTTTTTCTTTTCCAAATTCCTCTCCCTTATGAATTATTGCCTTCCTAAATATGAAAACAGGTTTTGGGTTTGCTTCACCGAATGGACTTAGTTTATTAATGTCATTATATAATCTGTTATCAACTTCATCGGTAGTTAATGTATAGTCTACCCACTCAACCACATCCTGTTTCTCTTCTAAGCATTTTAAATATGCCTTATTAAGCTCCTTTTCCATATCGTGAATCTTTGAATTATCAGTTTCAAAGCCTCCGGCATTAAAGTGTCCTCCAAAACCATTAAATACAGATTTGGCTTCTGTCATAATTGAGTGTAATGAGACATCTCCCATTCCACGACACGATCCCTTAATATGAGCTGCATCTTCTCTACCCCAAACAAAAGCAGGTCTCTTGTATTTATCCACTAAACTACTAGCCACAAGACCAGCAAGTGACGGTTTCCAATCTACATCCCCCACAACTATGATATTTGGTATTTCTTCCATCGCTTCCATTTTCTTATTAGCAGAACGAACCATAGCAGCAACACTTCCCTTCCTCTCATTGTTCATCTTGTCTAATTTCTTAACCATCTCTCCTGCCTCTACCTCGTCTCTAGTTGAAAGAAGTATATATGCATCTACAGGATGACCCATTCTTGATGCAGCATTAATCTTAGGAGTAATTGAAAACACAACATCCTCACCTGTTAATGTTTCTTGCTTACAACCAACTTTTTTTAGTAACTTTTGTAGACCTGGTCTTTTCGATTGTCGGAGCATTAAAAGTCCATAATGGGCAAACAGTCGGTTTTCTCCAATTAATGGCACCATGTCTGATAATGTGGCAATGCCGACCATATCTAGGAGAGTTTTATCAAAATGTTTATCAATTTTATGATCTTCCGACCTTATAAGTGCCTGAGTAAGTTTAAATATCACACCCGATCCACAAAGCATCTTTTCTTTATACTTACACCCCTTTTGTTTTGGATTTACAATTGCAAATGCAGCAGGCACCTCTTCACCTATCTCATGATGATCTGTAATAATCACATCCATACCCTTGTCGTTTGCCAACTTAACCTCTGCAACATCCGTAATTCCACAATCTATTGTCACAATCAGATTAGTTTCTCTTTCTGCCAACTCTTCGATAGCTTTTACATTCAAACTAAATCCATCAATATTTCTGTGGGGAAAATATACTTCTATATTCTCATATCCTATTTCCTTAAAAAAATCAGAAAATACTACAGCTCCAGGAATACCATCTGCATCATAGTCTGCAAAAATACAAATCTTTTCGTTGTTTTTAATAGCTAAATTAATTCTATCTACAGACTCTTTTACTCCTTTCATTGTTAGTGGGTCATTTATATCCTTAGGATCATATGACAAAAAAGATTCTGCCTCTTCCTCAGAATTTATACCCCTATTATGTAAAAGAGAATTGAGTAGGTTTGAATATTTTTTTAATTTATTCTCTACAGTAGGACGTAATTTATACTTCATAAAGAGATTATATCATGGATAGATTATATGAAGACTTGCGTTGTTTTATTAATAATCCCTTCATATATTTTGTATATCATACTATACTGTATAAATGACTATATTTGAAAAAATAATTAAAGGTGAAATTCCATCTTACAAAATATATGAGGACGCTCTAGTGTATTCTTTTTTAGATGCTAATCCTCATGGAAAAGGACATATACTAGTGGTTCCAAAAGAACCATTTGTAACACTTGATGAAATACCTGATGAGGTATTGCAGCACATGATTTTGGTGGTAAAAAACATAGCCAAAAACACAAAAGATGTTCTTAATGTTAGTGGATATAACATAGTGATGAATAATGGAGAGATTGCAGACCAAGCCGTACCTCACGCACACATTCATATAATACCTAGATATGAAGAGAATAATTTATATATGAAACACAAGGACTTAGAATTACTTCCTGAAGATTTTAAAGATCTCCAAGAAAAACTTTCTTTTTAGAGGTTCTAGTCCAACCAAAGTTCCATCTGTTAAGTACTGAAGCATTGCGCCGCCACCTGTTGAAATAAAAGAGAAATCTTCTAACAGATCTAATTCTGTAATTGCAGAGATTGTATCTCCTCCCCCAATTATTGAGAAACCTTCAGACTCAGCAATAATTTTTGCCATTTCTTTTGTCCCCTCCACAAATCCTTCTTCATATAACCCAAGAGGACCATTCCAAACAATCATTTTAGATTCTAAAATCTGACCTTTAATATCTTCTAGACTTTCTGGATCTACATCAAGTATTGATTCATCTTCTTTAATTTCTGAGACATTTGTTACTCTGGATTCTTTACCTTTTACAATAACAGATTCTGAAACTGTAATATCAACACCTTTTGTTGCTTCATCAATATCAATATCTGAAACTAATGATTTACCAACAGACTCCCCTCGACTTCTGTGTATATCATTTGCCAGTGCACCTCCTAAGTATAATAAATCTGCCTTAATTCCATATTTTTTAATTAGAGGAATTTTTGTTTCAAACTTTGCACCACCTAGAATAAAAGAAAAAGGATGAATTGGTTTTGAAACTTTTGATAAAGATTTTATCTCTTCTTCAAGTTGAAAACCTGCAATTGATGGTAAGTATTGTGGAATCCCAACAATTGAAGCATGTTCTCTATGACAAACTGAAAAGGCATCATTAATATAGATGTCTCCAAGACTTGCTAAATATTCTGAAAAATCTGTGTCATTAGATTTTTCTCCTTCCCAATTTCTAATATTTTCAATCATTATAAAATTAGATTTTAGTTGTGCTCTACCAATACTCTCACTGGCGTAAGCGTCTTCTATAAAAGAGATATCAAAATCTTTTTTTAGATATTCATAAACGGGATACAAACTACTTCCTTCATCATTACTTATATGAGATATAATTATAGTCTTAGTATTTGTCTCTTTTAAAAACTCTAGTGTTTTTAAAATTTTTTGTATTCTAAAATCACTTGTTATCTTACCTTCTTTAATTGGGACGTTTAAATCTAACCTCAAAACTACCCTCTTGTTAAGAAGGTCTTTTTTCTTTATTTTTGAAAGATATTTAATCATTATGTTTTTTCTAAATATTCAGTTTGTCCTTCTTCAAGATCCTTTATCTTATTAACACCAATTCCGTATGAAAAAACAATTGCAGAAATTAAAAAAATTAAAAAAATTCCTATAATTAAAAAAACTTCTGCTTTTTGAGGTGATTTAGCAATACCTTTGCTAAACAACCAATTAGCTATAGATGACTTACTTCTTTTTTTAGTCATCTCAACAGGTGGATGTTCAACTTCTGATTCATTTTCATTTTCGTTGTATATAATTTCCATACTTATATCTTACCAAGTAATTTAACAAGAGAGAAGACTTGTTTTGCGTCTAGGCTAGCTCTTCCTATGATTAATCCTTCTACATTTCCATTTTCTAGTATGTCATTCGCATTAGAATCATTAATTGAACCTCCGTATATAACACGAACCTTGTTGGTAATATTTTTTCCGTACTTCTTTACTAAGACTTTCCTTATAAATATAGACATCTGATGCATTTCATAACCACTCATTGGTTCTTTTTTCCCAATTGCCCAAATAGGCTCGTATGCAATTACTAGTTTTGATATATCACTTCTAGATATTCCTTCGAGAGATTCTGTTATTTCTCTTTCCAGGTGTTTTAGGTATTTCCCATCTTCACTTCTCTCTTTCTCACCAGTACAAATAATTGGTATGATACCCGCCTTAATACATGTTTTAGCCTTCTTTGCCACATCAGAACTAGATTCTCCAAGATTTCTTCTTTCAGAATGCCCAATAATTACATGCGATACTTTTAGATCTTTTAGTGATTCAACCGAAACCTCTCCTGTATATGATCCTTCTTTTTCATAAAACACATCTTGTGCCCCTAAAGAAATCTTTGTTCCACTATATTCGTTATATATTGTTGATATATAAGGAAATGGAGGACAAACAACAAGATCTACTCCTTTAGATGAAGATATTGTTTCTACATATTCTTTTATTAATTTTTTTGCATCCTTTTCTGATGATGGATTCATCTTCCAATTTGCTATTAGAATCTTATTCATATACTAAATATTATATCACTTTTTTAAGGACTAACCTGTGCATTACTTATCTTGTATAATTAATTTTGGTGATATAATTAATATATGTTTAGAGATTCAGCTTCACTAGATGGTATACACCAAAACCATAAAGCAGTATATGAACATACTGGAGAAGTAGTTAATCTAAACTACTTAAAGGAAATTTCCAATACTCCAGAGTCCAAAAAAACACTTGATGTATTTTTGGATTACTGTAATGAATATTATAGATTAATTCATAAGCTTGCAGAATATATTGAAAACAATCAAAATGATCCTGATTATGAATCTGTTTCAAAAAAAATGGCAGAGGATCAATCAAATTATCATGATTTAGTTTCGGTTCGACTAGAAGAATTTATCTTAGAGCTTGAATCTGAGAAAAAAGACATTAGTTGGGCAGACAGGATCAGAAATGATCGTCGAGAAATTGGAAGATTCGCCGCTCTCGTTGGAGAAGGTGAGTAAAAACCTTTAACACAAAACGTGGTCATTATGGCCACGTTTTTTTATTTCTTATATTTCATTAATATCTCCTGTTCTATCAAATTCCTATCTTTACCATATTTCATGTACGACAAGTTCTTAATAGCTTCAATCTTAGAATGATCTCCTCCCTCTGGTCTTACATGCTTCATACTGAAGGGTTGAACAGGTTGTCCATTTGCAAGCATTCTAACATTTGCATTAAAATTCTCTGTGTTTAAAATATCCTGAGCGGTAAATGTAGGTTCCAGTTGTCTTGCTAGGAACTCTGCATCTTCTGTACCAACTCTATATATCGCCATAGAACCAACGTTACCAAATACAGAATTCTTTATTCCTTCTTCTAGCTGAGAAACATACTGATGGGCAACATTTAAACCAAGGCCATACTTACGAGCCTCTGAAAGAATTGATGATATTGAATCTGTTGTAACATTCTGGAATTCATCAATGTATAGATAGAATGGTGGTAACTCTTTACCAAAAGAATCAGTTCTTGATAATGCTGACATTAGAATTTTTCCAACAATTATAAGTCCAATTAAGGATGAATTAATTTCTCCAAGCCTACCTTTTGAAAGGTTTACTAAAAGAATCTTTTTGTTGTCCATCACCTCCCTAAAATCAAATGATGATTCCTCTTGAGAAACAATCGGTCTCATGATTTCGTTTGAAAGAAATACATCAAATTTAGAAGTAATATATGGAACAATATTTTGTAGAGAACCTTCACCTCCCGCCTTTTCTGCAATCTCTCTCCAAAACTGAACAATGATTGGGTTTTTACACTTACTTAGCTTCATGTCCCTAAATTCCTTATCAACAAGAACTCTAGAAATATCTAATAGGGTGTTTCCACTTTCAGGATCTTCAATAACAAGCAGGGTTGCATTTCTAAAGTATTGCTCAAACATTGGGCCACCAGCAGCCTTCATGTCAAACAACTTGTTAAAAATAGACATCATCTCATTAACAACAAATGTTTTTTGTTCTGGAAATCTTTGATCATATTCCAACATGTTTAATGACATTGGTCTTTCTGCATAACCAGGATCAAAATATATTACATCATCATACCTCTCTGGAGGGATGTGTGCGAGTATTTCTTGAATATCATTTCCGTGAGGATCAATCATACAACAGCCGTCACCATTTTTGATGTCTTGAATAATCATACTGGTTAAAATGGTCGTCTTACCCGTACCTGTTTGCCCGACTACATAGAAATGACGAAGCCTGTCCATTGGAGAAAAATGAATAGGTGTTTTTACACCCTGGTGTATATTGTGCCCTATAACAATACCTTCACTAGCAAGTCCTCCTGGAGCGGAGACAGTTTTTGATTTGGCTTGTTTGGCAGATGAGGTTACTCGATCAATATTTACAGGAAAATGATATAGAGTTGTTAGTTCTCTTACTGACATCGGTAGGACTTTTGCAGGATCAAAAGATCTAAAAGTAAAATCTCTAATAAATTTTGAGTTTTCTCTTTTCTTCACCTCATCAAACACAAGTCTATTACCTTTAGTGTTTTCAAACTGATTAAAACCAGATCTAATTTCAGCTAAAATACTTTCTGTTCTTGCTCTTGTATATGATGAAGCAACGATTCTTATATTAACACCTATAATTGGTGTACTTATCTTTTCTGATATAGCATCTGTAACCAAAGTATCTACTACTTTTTCTGAATTGTCTTCTTGTTTTGGAGCACCTCCAAAAATTACATCTGAAAATCCAGACAATAGATCTTTACCCAATGATTTCTTTTTGTGTAATATTGAACTCTTATCTTTACCTTCCTGTAAATCTCTTAATTTATCAGTAAATTCTTTAGTATATGAATCTCCAACAGGATTACAAATTATTTGTATAGCAGCCCCTTCTCCAAGGTCTTTTAACTTAGAAAAAACATTTAAAATAATATTCATTGAGTCATACTCTAAAGCATCATATGTTTTAATTGGATATACATCGTGTTTTGCATAGGAAGCGGATAATCCAATTGATTCTCCTTCTGGATTAAAAACATTAAAATCATCTGTCTGAACAGTTAGTTTAATCTGAGGGTATATACCAAGGATTTGTTTCTCGAAAATATCCTTTTTACTTGTTGGTACTGATATATAAAATACATACTCTTTTCCTTCTTCTTCTTTTGCAATCTCTAATGTAAATGTCTGGTCTATTTTATACGCAGATGTGTTATCAGACATTGATGTTAAACCTACTAACAATTGTTGCATTACGCCAATAATTTCAGGTAAAGGTCTCTTCTTATCTTCTTCTGAGAACTCTGGTAGAGATACCTCATACAAAGTATGGTGCAAGTCTTTAGATAGTTGGGTTTTTTCTTTCAGATCCTTAACAGGAAAATCCCCTGCAATATACGCAACGAGAAATCTGTGCAAATCATCCTCAATATGTGGATTGTTCATTTGTTCTACTATTTTTAAAGCAGCATAAATACCTTTTTTTTGTAAAATCTCGACCATTTCAGCCATTGTTTGATCATGAGTTTCTGGCTCTAAATCCAAAACAATGCCACCACTCTCTTCTGGTGATATAGACATTTCTTCACTTACAACATCTTTTTGTTCTACCCCTTTATACTCATTCAATGTTTCTCTTTGAATGTTTTCAATATTTGGATTCTCACCCTTTTCACTAATCTCCCTTTCTCTTTGTTTAATTTGTTCTTTCAAGTATGCAATCTCTTCTTCATGAGAAGTAAATGGCTTTGGAGGTGTTTCAAAGTTTCCTGTGTTTTCTAACATGTAAATATTATATCAGAATTAATAACTTCCTGTGTTTAAATAATCCACTAAACCTCCTCTATCCTATTTTGCAATAACCCTCAAAACTTCTTCTAGTGTTGTTAATCCCATAACAGCTTTTATAATACCGTCTTCTAACAGAGTTATCATTCCCTCTTTCTTGGCCTGTTCTTCAAATTTTGAAACATTAGCACCAGACATAATTAAATCCTTAATTGTCTCTGAAATTTCTAATACTTCTTGTACTCCGACTCTACCCTGGTATCCACCATTAGAATTTTTAATCTTTTTTGGTTTATAAAAAGGAACCTTTTTCCATGTTGCATTAGCATCAACAATTTTTTTGTCCTTCAAAATTTCTAGCATTTCATCAAGATTAATTATTTTTCCAAGAGATGTAATACCCGCAGAAGACAGATAATACTTTTCCTTATTATCATCCAACTTTCTCATTGTTTTTTGTCCAATAATTATTTTTAGTGAATTTTTAATAGCAAAAGGATCAATATTATTATTTAAAACTTTATATAAGCACTCTGATGCGCTTTCTGATGAAACAGAAGAAACAACAAGATGATTTGTTAGTGAAAGATTTGTCATTAATGACATTTCCTCAGCATTATTAATATTACTTACCATAACAATATCAGCATCTTGTCCTGGAACAGATCTTAGATACATTGCTTTTTCTGAATCCAATACTTTTACTTGATTTACTCTTTTTATATCTTTCTCTATTTTATCTTCAATAGTTACAATGTTTAGACTGGGAGAATTAATAATGTCTAATATAGAGTACATAGTAGTTGTTTTTCCAGATTTTACTGGACCAGTCACAAGAATCATCCCGTTTTTTGAATGAATATATTTGTGTATTTTTTCAATATTATAATGTTGAAAATTTAGCTTTTCTAACATCATGTCGTCACTGTCTGAATATAACTTTAAAACAATCTTTTTATAATCATTTTGAGTATTTGAACTTATATAAATATCACCATCTTCTGTTGTAAACTTAAATCCCCCATTATTACCTCCTGATAAGACATTAATTCTATTTACTAATGAGAGCATTACCTCAACAGGTAGTGTCATTGCATCATATAATCTTCCTTTTACCCTATACCTAACAATAACACTCTTAGAATCGTTCTCAATATGAATAATTGAAGCATTTTGTACAACCGCATGCCTTAAAATAGTATCGACAAATCTAATAGATGAATGATCATCAATTTCCCCTTCATTATTTTTTATTTTTATAGCGCCAGACCTAATATCATCACCAAAAGAATGCTGTAGTCCTTTTTGATACTCAACAAGAGCTTTCTTTATAGATTTTATATTTGTTATGTATGGAATTACATGCTCAGCATTTAAAGAATCCATTATTTCAGAAATAGAATTTGGATCTATACAGGCAACCTTGATCTTATTGTCCTCTTTCCCAAAAGCAACAGCGTTGTGTTTTCTTGAGATTGACTCTGGTATTAAAGATAGTTTATCATATGAAATTTTCTCCTTATCAAAGTCTACAAATGGTACACCTAAAATGTATGATTTCATTCTTGCAGAATCTGATTCTGTTATCTTTCCTTCTGATATTAAAGTATTTGTAATATCAACATCCTCTCCTGATCTTTTTTCACAAGACAAAAAATCTATCTTTGAAACTAGTCCTGAATCAATAAGAAACTCTTTAATTTGTTCATTAGTTATGTGCATAATATATAGATATTATACCACTTCATTTGAGATAAACAAAAACACCCTTTCGGGTGTTTTCTTCTCTCTAGAATAATGACCAGTCTGGGTCTATCTTACACTCACCTGTTCTTTGTGTCTCAATAATACCACCTGAGTCTATACAAATTATTTCAACTCTTTGAGAGCTTTGTCCCATTAAGATATTCTTCACACCACTTGATCCAACAGTAATTAATGGATTGTCTCCAATCTTTAAATTACAATATGAAATATCAGTTCCTTGTGCACACCATGTGACTGAACAGTAATCGTTTGGTGTTACGAAGTTAGGAGATGTAAGTAGTTGTGATGATGATCCTCCTTCTGGAGAGTAGCAACCATTTCCTGAGACAATATTTTCTCCTTGTTTTAGGATTGAACATGCTGCATTGTTTCCTTGTATGAAACCTGAATCATTTCTTTCATTTGGGTTTAATGAACACAGAAATGCATTACATGTTTCATCTACATATCCAGAGATTGCAGCTGCAGTGTTTGGGTCATTGAATGTAAATGTTGGAGGAGTTATTCCTTCTGCTGATAGAGACCCTGTATCACTTGCTGATTGATTTGT
>Ga0136601_1000669_pt1 | contig 13544 bp, 13 predicted proteins | sample AntRauMFilla2699_FD_181020 | JGI IMG/M metagenome (GOLD analysis project Ga0136601, IMG submission 181020) | Saline lake microbial communities from Rauer Islands, Antarctica - Metagenome Filla 2 #699 | ecosystem: Environmental > Aquatic > Non-marine Saline and Alkaline > Saline | place... | reverse complement strand
TACCGAAGCTGCTGATTCACGTAAAGATATGCTTCAATACAGAGAGTCGCTGATAGACAACAAAGATGCTCTTGGTGCTGAAATGAAGAATATGAAAGAGCTTACGTTGGCGAGCGGATTTGATGACAGTTTGAAGTTTATTGCTGATGCCTTCTTAGGAACTCAAAAGGCATGGCAACTTGGAACGAACACTACACGTGATGAACTTGCGAACCTTGCCAATACTCTTGCAAAAGGTGACGAGGAACTTGCTGCTGCAATCGAAGCACAAAAACTAATGAAAAAATTGACAACTTCATTCCGTGAGCTTGGTAGTACACTTGTCGAGGCAGTCTTCACGGAAGAAAACGTGGGTTATATGACGGATTTCATGAAAGCAATAGGCGACTTCTTACCACCTATCATGAAATGGATTGGCCAAAACCCGCTAGAGTCACTGGGGGTTGCTAGTGCAGTAGCCCTTGCACCAGCCGCTTTAGGTGCTGCAAGTTTAGCAAAGGGTGCTTTTGGTCTTGGTCGTGCTGTCCTTGGAGGAACTGCTGCCGCTGGTGCTGCCGGTGCTGCTGGTGCTGCGGGGGCGGGTGCCGCTGGTGCCGGTGCTGGTGCTGCTGGTGCTGCGGCTAAAATAATAGGTGGCAAAATGCTTGCCAAAATCATACCGGGCGCAGCCGCTGCTTTTGCCATAAAAGACTTCATGGAAGGTGACTACACCGGGGCATTGCTAAACACTACTGCCGCTGGTGCTAGTTTCATTCCCGGTGTAGGTACTGCGGCTGCACTCGGATTATCTGGTATTGATGCTGTTCGAGAATCATTCTTCAATGACGATGAGGGTGCAGCAAGCCCCGAGCAAAAGAAGGCAATGGCTGAAAACCAATTGATAAGTCAATCTGCCCAAGAAAACTCACAGATGGATGTGCCTACCTTGATGGCCAAGTTGGTGACAATCCAAGAGGCAACTCTGCGACTACAACGTGAAGCCACCGACCACTTAGAAAATATCAAAAACGAGGTCTAAACCTATAAATAACCCTATAGATAGGAAACAATATGAGTTGGCGTAAACACTTCAAAGTACACAAAACAAATTCAAGCCCCCTTACGAACGCGGGGCATACTGGTTCGGATAACTTCGGTCACTATAACTGGGCAAGTAACTTGCCTGAGATTTATATCGGCCACCCAAACCGCATTGAACGTTACGCTCAGTATGAGAACATGGACAACGACAGTGAAGTAAATGCTTCGTTGGACATTCTTGCTGAGTTCTGTACTCAAAAGAACATTCAAAATGGCACAGGTTTTGATATTCATTTCTATGACGAAGCAACAGACTCTGAGGTGAAGATTCTGAAAGAAGCATTGACTCAATGGTGGAAAATCAACGAGTTTGAAAACCGTCTATTCAGAATATTCCGTTCTACACTAAAATATGGAGACCAAATTTTCATCCGTGACCCCGAGACACTAGAATGGTTCTGGGTCAACATGCAAGATGTCATCAAAGTCATCGTCAACGAAGGCGAAGGCAAGCAGAAAGAACAATATGTAGTTCGTAACATCAATCCGAACTTCCAAAATATGACGGCCACCCAAAAAACGCACCAAGACCAAGTGTCTGGACAGACATCCAGTGGTACATCAGTAAATCAGAGCTATGTTCAACCGAACGGTGCTTATGGTAGTGCTGGTGGCTCAAGATTTGAAAACCAAATCAACGAGTTTGCTATTGAGTCCGAGCATGTAGTTCATTGTTCGTTGACAGAAGGTATGGATGTCACATGGCCATTTGGTAACTCGATTCTAGAGAAGATTTTCAAAGTCTTCAAACAGAAAGAGTTATTGGAAGATGCTATGTTGATATACCGTATTCAACGTGCCCCAGAACGCCGAGTGTTCAAGGTAGATGTTGGTAATATGCCGCCACATATGGCAATGGCATTCGTTGAACGTGTCAAAAACGAGATTCATCAAAAGAGATTACCGTCTCAATCGGGTGGGTCTAACGCTATGGACGCAACATATAATCCACTATGTTTAGATTTGAGTACCAGAATTCCGTTATTGGATGGTAGGACGCTATCACTTAATCATATTATTGATGAATTTAATGAAGGTAAGGAAAATTGGGTTTATTCTACTAATCCAGAAAATGGCGAAATAGTTCCCGGTCCAGTATCATGGGCTGGTATTACCAGAGAGAATGCGGAAGTAGTTAAATTAACTTTTGATAACGGCGAGACATTGACATGTACCCCCGATCATAAAATTCCAGTATTAGGAAAAGGATTTGTTAGTGCATCCGAACTAACTGCCGATGATAGTTTAATTTCACATAATACACAACAAACACCCATTACGACTGGAAAAAAACATAAAGATAAAACATATACACAGGTGTTTGATCATAACAAGAAAAACTGGATTTATGTTCATAGAATGGTTGCTAATTTTATGAAGAATAAAAATCTTCATGAAGAGTTTACATACTTGGACGAAAATATAAATTTATCTAAAAATACCATTCACCATAAGGATTATACAAGAAATAACAATAATCCAAGTAACTTATGCTTTATGAATAAAGAAGATCATATTAAGTTTCATAGTGAAAATAATTTCTGGAATGTTGTGTCAGATGCCGAGGCAGCACGTATCAAAAATAAGATATCTATTAAAACCAAACGTAACTGGGATAATATGAATTCTATTGATAAAGCTGTGGCAGTTAATGATATGCGAACTATTCAACAGAAAGCAGTATGGATGCGCAAAAATGATCCTGAAACTAAGGCATCTTATGCCAAAAATATGTCTGCATCTCAAAAAATACGCATGAAAGAAAATCCAAAGGCATTAGCGCAATTACTCAAAAATGCTGAAAATAGAGTTCCGTTTAATAATCAAGAGATGGTTTTAACACAGCAAATGTTAGGCAGAGTTGTTAGTATTATAGTAAAAAATAATACCACCACAAAAACTGAAGTTTTAAAGTTATGCGATGCTGATTCCATATTAATGAATATGTTTAGAGATGCTAATCCCAAAACAAAAAGATTATGTAAAATTGATTTTGACAAATGGGGATATAGTAAAATGGACAAACTTATAACCCAAGAAGGTTATAGTAATTGGAAAGATTTTACTAAAAAAGTTAGTCAATATAACCATAAAGTAGTGTCAATTGAGTATTTGGAAGAGACAATGGATGTTGGCACGATTACAGTTGATGGACTAGAAGAATATCATAACTATCATACTTTTGCTATTGATGCCGGAATATATGTTAAGAATTCAATCAACGAAGACTATTTCTTCCCAACAACTGCTGATGGGCGTGGTTCATCTGTTGATGTCTTGCCGGGTGGTGACAACTTGGGCGAAATCAACGATTTGCTTTATTTCAACAATAAAATGATGAGAGCAATGCGTATTCCATCTTCATACCTACCTACTGGACCAGAAGAAGGCACACAGACATACAACGATGGTCGTATGGGAACAGCACTGATTCAAGAAAAGGTATTCAACGACTATTGTATGCGTCTTCAAAACCTTATTGCCCCAACATTTGATGATGAGTTCAAGGTATTCTTGAAGGACCGTGGATATCAGATTGACAACTCAATCTTCGACCTACGTTTCAACGAGCCACAAAACTTCTCAGCATACCGTGAAGTCGAAGTAGACAGCAACCGTATCGGCACGTTTACTCAGCTTCAAGAAGTTCAAGGAATGTCAAAGCGTTTCCTTATGAAGCGTTATCTTGGTCTATCCGAGGAAGAAATGGAAGAGAACGACCGTTTATGGCGTGAAGAAAACCTCGAAGAAGAATCAACACCGCTTACTGGTGAAAGTATGCGTGGTCTTGGTATCAGTCCCGGTGGTTTTGATTCAGATATGGATATTGCAGACCCTGACCAACCAGACCTTGGTATGGAAGGTGATGAAATGGGTGGAGACCTTGCCGGTGGAGAAGCTGCCGGTGGCGAACCGCCCCCTGAAATCTAATCCTTGGCTAAATAAGAGAAAGAGGATTACCCAAACATATGTTCTTGACCGAGTTATATTCTAGAAGCGACGACAACCCAGATTACCGTGATGATTCCGAAGACAGTTCGAAAGCATTCAAAGGTGATACCAGAAAAACACGTCTTACTCTTGCTCATATAAACAAACTTCGTAGAATGAACGATGCAAGAACTGTTGAACAAGAACAGAAAATCAAACAAGTACAGCAACAGTACAAGGCTCCTTCCGGTGACGAATCGGGTGGTATGGGACTATAATTTACCAAAAAGGCTTATTTTTGCCTGTTTGATAAATAAATACACAGTTATTTCTAAATACCTGTATAGAAGCCCTATAACCATAAACCTTAAAGGAGTTTAATAATACTATGAGTAAGAAATTTGAAAAACTAATCGAATATGTAGTCAACGAAGACATGGAAAAGGCACGTGCCATTTTCCACGATCTATGCGTTGAAAAGTCACGTGGAATCTACGAGAACCTTCTTGATGAAGAAGAGCTAGATGAAGCAGAAGACGAAGAAGAACTAGAAGAGTCTGATGACGAAGATGAGGACGACGACGATAAAGTTGAAGAGTCCTTCCGTGATGACGACGACGAGTTCAGTGATGACCTTCCAGCAGAAGATTTTGTTAATGACATCGAAGCTGACGAAGCTGGTATGACAGAAGAAGGCGAAGACGAATTTGGTGGCGATGAGTTCGGCACCGACGACGACATGGACATGGAAATGGACGGCGACGACATGGAAATGGACGGCGAAGAAAATATTGAAGACCGTGTTGTAGACCTTGAAGACGCTCTTGATGACCTAGAAGCTAAGTTCAACGAAATCGTTGACGGCGGCGAGTATGGTGACGAAGACGAAGAGGGTGCTGACGACATGGGAATGGTATTCGGCGACGAAGAAGAAGAAGATGGTATGGACGACTTTGATATGGACGATGAAGGTGACGAAGAGGAAACTGAAGAGTCATTTGTTCGCGAATACAAAGAGAAAGTTGACACACCATCTGGTGACAAAGAAGTTGGTACTGGCGGAAGCTTCTCTCCTAACAACAAAGACGTTGTTGCGAAGAAGCGTGAAAAAGGTTCCATCGACATTGGCCGTGGTAGCAAAAAAGAAGGTTCAAAGCCAAGCGTAGGTAGCTATGCAGACGGCATGGACCCTCGTGACCTCGGTAAAAAGAATGGCGACGGTCCTAAAGCAAAAGCACCAGCAGCTAAAAAAGAAGACCCAGGCAAAGGCAAGGGTCCAGTAGCTAAGAGTCACAACTAAGAGAGACTCCTAACGGAGAGGGAAAATATAGAATGGCTTCTTATTTGAGAGAAAACCTTACCTTCAAACAGGCACAGATCGTTGTCGAAACGTCTAATGAAGGTAAGGAACTCTTTATGAAAGGTATATGTATTCAAGGCGATCAACTGAACGCTAACAAACGTGTATATCCGACTAACGAGATTTCCGGTGCTGTTCAGCAGATCACCGAAAGATTAAAAAGTGGCGAATCAGTATTGGGTGAAGTCGATCATCCAGATGATTTGCAAGTGAACTTAGACCGCGTATCCCACCTCATTGAATCAATGTGGATGGAAGGTGCAGACGGTTACGGTAAACTAAAGATTATTCCAACTCCAATGGGCAAGCTTGTGCAAACCATGTTGGAGAGTGGAGTTAAGTTGGGCGTCTCATCCAGAGGTTCTGGAAACGTCAACGAGGCAGATGGAAAAGTTTCTGACTTTGAAATCGTAACTGTTGATGTTGTTGCTCAACCATCGGCACCCGATGCATATCCAATGGCAATCTATGAAGGTCTTATGAATATGCGTGGGGGTCACAAGGTTCTGGAAATCGCCAAAGCGACCGGCGAAGATCAAAAAGTCCAGAAATATCTACAAGAGGGCGTTATACGCCTTATTAAAGACCTAAAACTTTAGGAGAAAAACAATATGTTTGAGGCTCTAAAACCATTACTAGAAAGTGATATTGTCAACGAAGAAACTCGCCAAGCAATTCAAGAAGCTTGGGAGCAAAAAGTTGGCGAAATCAAAGAGCAAAATAAAGCGGAACTCCGTGAAGAGTTTGCTCAAAAGTACAATCACGACAAAACTGTGATGGTTGAAGCACTTGACAAAATGGTAACTGAAAGTCTAGACGGTGAGCTAAAGCAAATCGTCAAAGAAAAGAAGGCACTTGCTAATGATCGTGTAAAGTTCAACACGAAAATGACTGAAGCGGCAAAACGCTTTGACCAGTTCATGGTTTCTAAACTAGCTGAAGAAATCAAAGAACTGCGTTCAGATCGTTCGGCGCAGATGAAAGCAATGGGCAAGTTCGAAGACTTTATGGTTCAAGCACTAGCAGAAGAGATTGAAGAATTTCAAACTGACAAGAAGCAGTTGGCTGAAACTAAGGTAAAACTTATTACCGAAGCTAAGTCCAAAATGGCTACTATTCAGAAGGAGTTCATCAAGCGTTCCGCTAAGCTGGTTGAAACCGCAGTTTCCAAAAACCTTTCTCGCGAACTCCATCAACTAAAAGAAGACATCCAAGCATCACGCAAGAACGATTTCGGTCGTCGCTTGTTCGAAGCCTTTGCTTCTGAGTTCAGCACTTCACACCTGAACACAAATGTTGAAATCAAAAAGCTTGAGAAGAAGCTTGCTGCTAATGAAAAACTTGTAAACGAATCTCGTACCAAGGTTTCGAAAGCTGCTCGCCTCGTTGAAAGCAAGGATCGCGAACTGCGTATGACACTTGATCGTGTTCAGCGCCAGAAGGTTATGTCAGAACTTCTACAACCATTAAACCGTGAGAAAGCAACTGCCATGCGTGAACTTCTTGAAAACGTAGAAACCAAGAAACTAACACAGGCATTCGACAAATATCTACCAGCACTCTTGAATGAGCGAAAGTCTTCCAAATCATCTAAGCAGATGGTGAACGAAAACAATCGTCAAGAAAAAACTGGGGATAAAACACATAAAAAGCCAGAAGCAGATGTCTTTGAGTTAGACAGTATGCGTAAATTGGCTGGCATTAAGTAAAAATAGGAGACAATACAAATGTCACAACCACTACTAGAAAGCCGTTGGAATGAGACCAAAGGAGCATTGCTCGAAGGTCTAGACGGCACACAACGCAAGAATATGTCTATTATTCTTGAGAACACAAAAAAGCACCTACTTACCGAAACAGCAACAACTGGCGGTACAGCACATGGTAACATCGCAACTCTTAACCGAGTAATCTTGCCTGTTATTCGTCGTGTTATGCCTACAACTATTGCTAACGAACTTGTTGGTGTTCAGCCTATGCAGGGACCGGTAGCTCAGATTCACACGCTACGCGTTCGTTACTCCGACACAGTTACTTCAACTGGTTCGACTGGTGCGACCGCTGGTGAAGAAGCTCTATCACCTTTCAAAGTTGCTGAAGCATACTCTGGTGCAGATACGACTACAGACGCGAACAACGCTGGACGTGCGGCTAACACTGCTACTCTAGAAGGTGATCCGGGTCAGCGTATGTCTATCCAGCTAGTAAAGCAGCCTGTTGAAGCTAAAACACGTAAGCTATCAGCACGTTGGACTTTCGAAGCTGCACAAGACGCAGACGCAATGCACGGAATCGACATCGAAGCAGAAGTAATGGCAGCACTTGCTCAAGAAATCACTTCTGAAATCGACCAAGAGATTCTTGCATCACTTCGTGCACTAGCTGCAACAGAATACACATACAACCAAGCAACCGTTTCCGGTACTGCTACATACGTTGGTGACGAACACGCAGCACTTGCTGTTCTAATCAACCGTCTAGCAAACAAGATCGGTCAGCGTACTCGCCGTGGTCTTGGTAACTGGGCAGTTGTTTCTTCTGAAATGCTAACAGTTCTACAGAGTGCTTCAACATCAGCATTCGCACGTACAACTGAAGGTACTTTCGAAGGCCCAACGAACCAGAAGTTTGTTGGTACACTAAACAGCACCATGAAGATTTATGTTGATACATATGCTTCTGACACCACACCAGTATTGGTTGGTTTCAAAGGTGGTTCTGAAACAGACGCACCAGCGTTCTATTGCCCGTATATCCCGCTAATGAGCAGCGGTACGGTCCTAGACCCAACAACTTTCGAACCAGTAGTTAGCTTCATGACCCGTTACGGTTATGTTGAGTTGACCAACACTGCTTCGAGTTTTGGTAATGCCGGTGACTACTTGGGCGAAATCGCTGTAAGTAACGTATCCTTCCAGTAAGGTTATACAATACATATAGTGGTTTTACTTAGGTAAAACGCAAGATTTAGGGAGAAACTTTAGGGTTTCTCCCTTTTCTTTTATATAGACTTTTAGTAATCACTTGCGTTATAATGATAAAATGTATAAACGATGGCACGGCCCTAACTGTAAATCAATATAATTTATACTTGACTCCACCCATATCATATCATATCATATACTCCATTATGAATAATATTTGTAAAATAGACAAATACGGCACCAAACGTTGGTTTTTGAATGGCAAACGTCACCGCACAGATGGCCCTGCTGTTGAATACGCAAATGGCTATAAAGCTTGGTATTTGAATGGCGAACTACATCGAACAGATGGTCCTGCTGTTGAAAATGCAAACGGCAACAAATATTGGTACTTGAATAACGAACTAGTTGCAATGGAAGATGTTCTTCCTGACCCAAAAGACCAGTTTTGGTGGAGAATTAAATCATGAATGAACCGATTTGTGAAACAGATGGCAATGGCGACAAACGTTGGTGGTTGAATAACGAACTAGTTGAAATGGAAGATGTGCTTACTGACCCGAAAGACCAGTTTTGGTGGAGAATGAAATCGTGACAACACATGAACCTATTTGCAAAACAGATGCACATGGCAACAAATATTGGTATTTGAATGGCAAACTACATAGAACTGATGGCCCTGCTATTGAACTTGTAAATGGCAGCAAAATTTGGTATTTGAATGGCGAACGTCATCGCACAGATGGTCCTGCTATTGAATGGATAGATGGCACCAAACTTTGGTGGTTGAATGGTAACCAAGTTGCAATGGAAGATGTCATCGCTGACCCAAAAGACCAGTTTTGGTGGAGAATTAAATCGTGACAAATAAACCGATTTGTGAAACAGATGCACATGGCAATAAATATTGGCTTTTGAATGGCGAACGTCATCGCACAGATGGTGGCCCTGCTATTGAATGGATAGATGGCAGCAAAGTTTGGTATTTGAATGGCAAACTACATAGAACTGATGGCCCTGCTGTTGAACACGCAGATGGCACCAAATTTTGGTGGTTGAATAACGAACTAGTTGAAATGGAAGATGTGCTTACTGACCCGAAAGACCAGTTTTGGTGGAGAATGAAAAACTAACGGTTGACTCTCCGTGTAAGATAGGGTATAGTCTATAAATCAATAACAGAAGTAACATCCATCATGTATGAGAAACTCAAAGAAGCTAAACGAAAAGCTGTTCACGCCGAGTATGATGGGTTTCATCGCTCTCCTAAGCAGTCACTTATTAGCGTCACCAAGGCTCTTATGGCAACCAAAGTCCGAGAAGCACAAATAAAAGAAGAAAAGTCATGATGGTCGATTACGCATCAATGTCGGTCGAAGCCTTGCAAAAGTTATCTCGACGTTGGTATAACAGAACGCGGTCGGCAGCTAATGGTGAGAGCAATCGACATCAATATAAAGTTGAAAACGACATGAAAATCTACAGACATACTTCGATGGTGCCGAGTTTTGGAAAAACCCAGAGGCTCACTACGATTCTATAGAGAAAGCACGGGAACATATACGTAGTAGTTCTTGTTGGCAATTACGAATTTAGTATCGTGGAGATTGACGTTCTGTGATGCAGTGACCGTATAATTGGGATAGATGTTCGCTTGAAGTGTTGTCTATATCCAATATCGCAAATACTGTTTCCGACCCACCTTCTGGAAATATCATAGTTCTTTGTGATAAATACTTATGTCTGGTATAAAACCATTCTTATGCAGAACACCATCTGCGTAGCCCTAGAACGGCAGACATAAGGAGAAAACAAAATGGGAAGACCGATTAAAAAAGACTTCATTGGAAGTGATTCTGGAAGCATCCGAGTAACGCGTTATCGTTTTACAGGTGAGAGCGAAGCAACTAGCCCAGCAGGGTATATGGTAGCTCAAAAGGGAACGACTAAGTTCCGTGTAAGCGATGGCTCAACAACTGAGACGCTTGTTCTTGTTGATAAAACAGGTTCACTGGCCGAAGGTGAGTTCGCGATTGACGCAACTCTGAACGATTCAAGTGTTGTTCAAGTTACGAAGTTGAAGAACCGCACAATCACATATGATGATTCTGCACAAGTTGGTTACACTCGCACTGGCCTAGACGCTGGTGACGATGGTGACGACCGAGCAAACATTGATATTATCGCCTAACAGCATAATACGCAATATATAAAAAGGATAGCCACGGTGTGTAAATACCGTGGTTATTTTTTATGTGTGGAGAACCATAATAGTGGAAAACGCTTTTGTAATAGGCAACGGCCAAACAAGATTGGAACTAGATTTAGAGAACCTTAGAGGCAACGGAAAGACATACGGGTGCAACTACCTATATGAAGACTTTGTGCCAGATGTTCTTGTTGCTGTTGATACAGGTATAGCTCAACACATCGAAAACTTGGGATACTCCAAGACCAACACCTTTTACACCAGAAACCCATCCCCATCAGGACACAAGATTGACAAGAACTTCGGCTTTAGTTCTGGTCAAGTTGCGTTGACGCTGGCGTGTGATGACAACTCTCGTTACGTTTATTTCATTGGTTTCGACCTTATGGGTCACGGTAAGATAAAGCAAAAACGAGAAAGCACACGAAAGTTCAATAATGTGTATGCCGACCGCCCTTTCTATAAGAAAAGCACTGATGTCGAGACATATTATGGGAACTGGATTACCCAAGTCCGAGATATTATGAACGAATACAAAGACCGTCGATTTATCAGAGTCAACCCACATTTGAAATATAGTCCACCAGAATGGGAAGATTGCCAGAACTATGAAACACTGTCGCTAAAACATTTCGTGGAAAGGATAAATACATGAAAGTAGGAGTCCCAAGTGACAAAACATATTATTACAGATGGTGAGTTTCACCTAGAAGCAACCGGAGACATCAATCTAAGAAGCACAACAGGCTCAATCAAAATGTTTGGTGTGGGTGATGTTATGAACGAGGGTAACGCCTCGTTCGCTGGTGATGTGACTATTTCTGGAAACCTAACAGTCCTTGGAACGCCAACCACGGTTAATTCTACCGACACCCTAATCAAAGACAATATCATTGAGTTGAACGTTGGGGAAGTTGGTGCTGGTGTATCTTCGTTGTATTCTGGTATTCAGATTGACCGTGGTTCGCTCACAGACGTTGCTATACGTTGGAACGAAACCACTGATAAATGGCAAATCACGAACGATGGAACAACCTATTTGAACATTGCAGCAGCCAGTGGTATATTCTTGGAGAACGTAGTTGAAGACACCACGCCGCAACTTGGTGGTGATTTAGATGTAACGGGAACCAGTTTTGTAACTACATCAAACGGGAACATTACTTTCGCCCCAAATGGAACTGGTGATGTATTACCGGGAACTGATAGCACGTATGATTTTGGTGCAACAGCTACACGCTGGGCAAACATTTATTCAGATGCATTAGATGCAACAAGCATCACGGGCACACTACAAACAGCGGCACAGGCAAATATTACTTCTCTTGGAACACTAAGCGGATTGGGAGTAACAGGAACAGTTACTGTTACTGGTCAGCTTGATATTGACAATCTTTCAGTGAATGGAAACACAGTAACCGCAACGACCGGTGATATCACACTGACGCCAGCCACTGGTAGTGCAGTGAATCTTGACGATACAAACATCACAGCAGACGGCGGTGTATTCACCATCACCGGCCAGATTGATGTCGATAACATAAACATCAACGGCAACACCATTAGCTCAACCGACGCAAACGGTAATATCGTATTGACGCCGAATGGAACTGGTGCGACACAGGGTGTTGTTAATATAAATACAAACTCAGCAATGAACCTACCGGCTGGAACAACAGCCGAACGACCAGCAGCATTTGGCAGTGCTGGTGATTTTAGATTCAACACATCTACTGCAAACATCGAATACTCGGATGGTGGTTCTTGGACTTCATTGATTGGTATTTCATCAAACACAATATCGCAAGGAAATAGTGATGTAACCGTTTCTGATGCTGGTGTGGGAACGATTACCATGACCGTAGATGGGGGAACAACAGCAACTTTCGATGTCGATGGTTTAGATATTGTTACGGGAGATACGTATCAAATAGACGGAACATCAGTTCTATCTTCCACCACATTGGGGTCAGGTGTTACTGCTTCATCGCTTACGAGTGTCGGAACGATTTCTTCGGGAACTTGGAGTGGTTCATTCGGTGCGGTATCCGGTGCCAATCTAACATCACTAACGGCAGCAAACATTAGCTCTGGAAACTTGGGTTCTGGTGTTTACTCATACGCAGTGGCAGATGCTCAAAACTTCGCCTACAAAATTTCTTTTCTAGATACAACATTAAATAGTAGTGGAAATTTCCAGCAGCTTTTTGAAAGTGGTGCTGGTGAGTTCACATACAATCCAAACACGGATACTCTAACGGTGGGTACAATCTCTGTTGGTGCTATTACCGGTACAAGTATTCAAGTGACATCAGGTGATATTATTCCAGCAACCGATTCTACAATTCAAAACGTAGGAACGGCGGCGGACCCTTGGACTAATATGTATGCCGCTCAGTTCCACGGACAAGCAACGTCAGCACAATACGCTGACTTGGCGGAAAACTATCTAGCAGACGCTGACTACGAAGAAGGAACAGTGCTTGACTTTGGTGGCAATCTTGAAATCACACAATCAACCACCGACCATTCACGTAAGGTTGCTGGTGTCGTATCATTACATCCAGCAAGCCTTATGAACAGTGCCCTAGAAGGTGACCATGTAACAGCGGTTGCCCTTCAAGGCCGTGTCCCTGTAAAAGTTCAAGGAACAATCCGCAAGGGTGATATGATGGTATCGGCTGGTAACGGACGTGCCCGTGCCGAAGCAGACCCAAAGATGGGTTCAGTTTTGGGTAAGGCTCTTGAAGATTTTGATGGCACTGGTGAAGGTATTATCGAAGTTGTCGTAGGTCGCGTCTAAAACGTTGACTCAATCACAGTAAGCTTTTCTTTGATGGTTGCTTCTTTGAGTGTGCCGAACACACCGGGATGCAACGGCTTCGGCCATCCATCCAGTTTAGTCCAACAATAACCGCTATGTTCTCTGTTCAATACGGGAATGAACTCGTTCTTGACCAGAAACACAAACGTATGATACTCAAATCGCTTATCGTCACTTGTGAACTTCTCAATGGGAATAGCTTTAGTGTAAGGAACT
>Ga0136601_1000665_pt1 | contig 13596 bp, 15 predicted proteins | sample AntRauMFilla2699_FD_181020 | JGI IMG/M metagenome (GOLD analysis project Ga0136601, IMG submission 181020) | Saline lake microbial communities from Rauer Islands, Antarctica - Metagenome Filla 2 #699 | ecosystem: Environmental > Aquatic > Non-marine Saline and Alkaline > Saline | place... | reverse complement strand
AACCTGCAACGCGCGGAGCGCGTGGTGGCATTATACTTCCACGTACGCATTGGGGTTCGTGGTGGTGCGACGCGCCTCGGGACTGGGTTCGTACCTCACCCAGAGCAAAACCCAAAACCATCCTTGCCTTTTCCTCCTAGCGGAAGGGGGTGTGGGGGAAGCCGCCTGAAATATTGAAAGGATGGGGTTGGGTGTTGCGGGTCTTTGTCACACAGGTTCAATTTACCATAATATGCAAAGTTTAGGTATTCATATTCTGCATATAACATGATATTATTATGGTGGACACAATAAGAACTAAAGAGTACGCTGACTTTGTTGGAAAGCTCAAACAAGCTCGTCTTGATTCTGGTTTAAGACAAATTGACGTAGCAAAAAAGCTTAAGCGCACTCAGTCTTATGTGTCGAGGGTTGAGGTTGGTGAACAGCGTCTTGATGTACTTGAGCTCAAGAAGTTTGCAGCACTTTATAAAAAACAATTAGACTGGTTTATTAAATAACATTCGTCATTATGAAATTATTACTATTATTACTAACTGTAATCATGGTTGCACCGCAACAAGTAAGCGCTTCAGCAAATGGCGCGTATATGTTTGATACTGATGAGTGTTACGAAAGAATTGAGGGTGATTTAAAGGAACAGATTGGGAATGCTGTTGCTTGCTCGAGTTTCTCGCAAGTACATGTCTATAAAGCTACAGGAGGATATACCAAAGTGGACAGACGCCAGGTTAAAAACGCATGTGATATTAGCAGGTATGATTCACGTAAATCAGTACACATTGCGACTTCTCAAGATACTAGGAGTGGAATAATCGCTAGATACGATTTAGTAGATGAAGATGTGCCTCAAAACATTGATGAGGAGGACGTGTTGCTCATCTGCCCTCATACTGGAGAAAAACAACGCGCAAAAGAAGCTCAGGAAAAAGAAATTGAAAAAATAGTTGCTGAAAAAGTAAAAGATGAGCTAAATCGTCAGAAAAGCGACAGCGACACATCTACACCCAATCCAGCAGTGACAGCTAATGAAACAGAAACTATCGAGACCGAAGATCAAAAGCGACTGCAACTCTTGGTAATGATAATTGAGTTGCTCAAACGTGTTGCAGAATTGCAGGCAGAAATAAATGCTCGCTAACTAATAATTCAATATGCACCCAATTCGTAACTTGTTAAAGAAATTTTGTAAGTTCATTTTTGTGCGTAGGATTGAAACTCGTAACAAGTGGTGGCACAGATTGTTTTTAGTTCTTATCTACGGCAGTACTATTGTTGGAGGAATTTTTCTCGGCATTCTAATGATCTCTGAAGAAAAAGAATACTGGTTTGACACAACTTATACAGCCTATAGTTTTGAAAGTAGATACCAGACTGCGAATGGGGCAGAGATTGATTGTAAATTCTCCGCCCATAAAAATGGTAATCTACCTTTCACAATTTTTCGCTGTGGCGATTTCATATCCAACAACAGTGATTTTTTAGATAAATACAATAATGCTCTAGATAACAAACAAAGTCTGGATGACATCAGACAGGAAAGAAGTTTTTCGGATTTAAGTGAAATAGAGCCTGGCCATAACTTTTCAATCGAGCGTGTTCGCGTACGAGCACAAGAACAGACGGAAGGGAGAAGATCTATAGAAGATGTAGATGCAATGCTAATGGTAGAACTCATTGAAAGTGGTGCGCTAGATGCCGTCAAGGTAAAAAGTATTTTTTCTTTTGATTATGCTTTGTTCTTTGGTAATTTAGGTATATTTCTTTTGCTTATATTTGGATGGTTAGTCTTTTGGGAATCAATAATTTACCGAACGATACTTTTTATTGCGTATGGAAAAGAGGAAAAAAGCTCAGTTTAGTACCTCAGAAATAAGGATTCATTTCTGGTTAATAGTCTAAGGAGACTGGAACTACGTAGACTCACGTTAGTTTGATTTCTGATTCATTTTGCTAAAAACACTACTGCAATGGATATATAAGTGATACACTGTGATTGTTATCAGATTTATTTTATAGCCATGTCCTCGATCCTGATAGAAAAATTGAGGACTGACCGCTAAATACTGACTTCACTTGGCGTCCTATGGACTACATAAGCCAAAAACAAATCTTGTAGATACCTAAAAAAGAGAATCAGGGCAGTATTTGGATAAAAAATAAAATATTCGTAGGTGAATATCGGTCAGTCCTACAAAATAGCCACCTGAGTGGCTATTTTGTTATTTGATACCGTTTTACTCAACTGCCCACACCACTACGTTGACTTTACAACACAAAGGTATAGAGTATGAGTATAGATAGATAAGCGTCTGGTGCTCACTCAAGAGTGTCCGGACGCTTTTCTTTTATCTCGTCAGGGTTGTTTATTTCATAAATCTTCACAAATGGAATGTCTATATCTGGGTGCTTATCATCAATATGATACTCCTTCACAATGCGACCAAGATAATCAGCCGCTTGTACCGGGTCGCAGTATTCTGAGTCTACTTGCAAAATATGAAAGAAGTTTGGCAGACGATAATTACCACGCAGGTACTCAGCTAGATTTTCTTGCTCATCTTCATTTTCAAGATAGCGGTCAAAGATTATTTCAATTTCGCTAAAATTTCTGAGATTAGTGTGGTGAGAAAATAAGCATTCCAGACTCATTCGAACAACGTAGTTTCGAAACTTTTTTGCGTCATAATCCGATTCGCCTCTTTTAATACGCTTTAAATAAGGACCAACGTATTCAGCCTTGTTCACTCCAAATGAAAATAATCCAGCCACACCAGTGTCTTGCAGGTCTTGAAATATATCTTTCAGTTGCTCAGACTGCCTAGAGTATCGCTTGAGTTCTTTTGTTGCATTATTGAAATATCTAAATGCTGAAAGATGTTTAGTTAATTGTGCCACCCCCTCCCGACCTGAAACAATGATATTTAGATAATAATAGCGACTAGCACTTAGTTGATCTGGGTGACCTGGATCACCCGTCTCATCTATAAATAAAAATAATCTTTCACCCTCAATTCTCATATTATTTATAATAACAGATTGTTTGAGCGAGTACCGGCACACCGAAGCAGGCGCACGAACGAATGTGAGTGGCCTATGCGAGGTGTGGTGCTGTGAAGCGTCTCAACCAATACCACACACTCTGTATACGCGTAGCGCCTCGGGTCGCCACAAGGACGGATGAAAGCGTAGCGGAATGCTCTCGATTGACGGAGCATGGAGCGAAGCTTTTATAAAGGACGAAGTGGCGAAGAAAACCCAAACCCATCCTTTCAATATGTAAGGCGGCTTCCCCCACACCCCCTTCCGCAAGGAGTAAAAGGTAAGGATGGGATTGGGTTTTGCTCTGGGTGAGGTACGAACCCAGTCCCGAGGCGCGTCGCACCACCACGAACCCCAATGCGTACGTGGAAGTATAATGCCACCACGCGCTCCGCGCGTTGCGAGTCAATCATTCTGTTCAAAATAGGTTCGAGCTAGGGTGAGTAATTCTGCACAATAAGAAAATCCCCAGCTGGGGATTTTCTTATTGTGCGGGCGAAGTAAAGCGCGGGGCGCTTTACGTGAGGACTTGCACCACAAGAGTATTTCCATTTTTATACTCCTTGCAGTCATTAAAAACTGGTCAAAAGCTTTTGCGTCAGATTGTGAGCAGAGCGAAACAATCTGTCCAAAAGGTCTATTGCTTGTGTAACAAGCAAGTCCTCTCACTTACCGCGCCAACCGCGTCTTCACAAACGGCTTTCGCTTCCTGATCTGCTGGTTGTAAAACCTGGCGACGATTTTTTTATGTGCTGGTGGCAGCTTGTCTACCAGTCGACACGACCAACTACAATAGCCTTGCCTTTTATTTAGACATGCCTCGCACCCGATAAACAACCCAAAACAAACCGTACTTTTACAATTGTGGTGCGTGTCACATTTAGTGCGACGGCAGAGGTGACAAGTCGCGATCACCTCACCACTCACCCGCTCACCCAACCGCTCGTCAAAGACAAAGTTTTTCCCCAAAAAACGGTTGGTAAGTCGTTCGTCTTCCACCTGACGCGCATAGTCAATAATCCCGCCCCGCAGGTGTTTTACATTCTCGTAGCCATTGTGTTTCAGCCAAGCGCTGGCCTTTTCACACCTGATCCCACCCGTGCAATACAGGGCAATTTTCTTGTTTTGATGAATCTTGAGTAGCTCGGGAATCTTTTGCAACTCGTCGCGAAAAGTTACGGCAGCGGGGATAATTGCGCCGTCAAAATGCCCCACTTCACTTTCGTAATTGTTGCGCATGTCGACCACGACCGCCTCAGGATCATCGAGATAGTCGTTTAGTTCCGCTGCGGTCAAATAATCGCCAGTGTTTGTCACCTCAAAACTATCGTCATCAAGTCCGTCAGCCACGATCTTGGCTTTTACTTTGACGGTCAAGGTATAAAAAGCGGCGGCAACACCTTCTTCGACGGCGATTTTGTACGGGACACCAGCCAATTCTGACTGCTGCTGCACCCACGCGTCGAACGCGTCCCACTGCGTTTTCGGCACGTTCATCTGGGCATTAATCCCCTCGCTCGCCACATAAATCCGCCCGAGGCAGCCAAACGACCGCAACGCCGCCAGTAGCTGCAGCCGGAACGCTTCGGGATCGCCAATACGCACATAGCGATAGAACGACAACGTCACGCGCGGGCGGAGGTCAGTCGCCGCCAAACGACGTTTTTCAACCCGACTGACTGGTCGTTCGCGCGTTGGGCGTGAGGGCGTTGTTTTCATCGGTAAAAGCATACAAGTGACCACGAAGTAACGCAAGTACCACTATTTGTTATATACACAAACCGCGACACGCGAAAGCGTAGGTATCAATGCCAGAACCATACGTTTTACATTGACTTTTGTCAAGTTTCATGCTATTGTTGGTGGTAGATAAATCAGGTGGCGAGCAATTGCCCGCCACCTTCACCCCTCAATGAAATTGTTTTCAAGGGCGTGAGACGCTCTTTGAAAACTTGCGAAGGAACACACGATGTCCAAATTCACTCGCGCGAGAACAGCCTACGTTGCAATATCAAACTGGTGGAAAAACTTCACTTGGCCTTGGAAAAAATCTAAGGCACCGAAGATTCGGACTCCGACGCACACGTCTGCTAATGTGACCGGCACCTTTAACTCTCACTTCGTGGGTAAAATGACTGGTGTAATAGTAGACGTTGTAGGGTTTGGGCTTATCAGTATCGGATATCTCATTGCAGGTATCTGGGGGTCAGCCGTAATTGCTGCAATCTACTTCGGTATACGACTTGGAACTGGTTTTCGGGTCATTCAAAAGCAAGACTTTCTTGTAATTGAACGGTTTGGTAAGTTTCACCGCATCGCCCACGACGGTCCACGCTTGTTTCTGTTTCTTGGCATCATTGACAAGATCAAACTCGCTGACACGTTGGCTTACCAAAGCTTTACCGTCTACAACGGCGACAAAGCGGCTGAGCTTGATTTCAAAGACGCTTCGGCACCAGTGCATGCAAATGTCTGGTACGCAGTTGCAAACGCGACGGACAAAAAGAAGTCGAATTGGGGTAAAATCAACGCCGCAATCTACGCGTACACTTACGCTTATGGTGATCCCAAAAGTCGCATCAAAGAAGTCGTCGATGGCTTTATGCGACCAGTACTACAATCAATGTCGTTGGATGAAGCTCAGATGGAAAAGACATCATCTGGATCAGATAGTCCGTCCGTTCAACTTCTAAAAGACAAAATTGTCCGAAAAGCCATGAAAACGCTTGGCTGTGAATTCGATCCAAGCAAACCTTTCGTGCTGTCTGACATCGATATCCCTGCACCATTACAGGAAGCTCGTGCCAATAGACTGATCGCCAAAGCTATGGCTGATGCTGATGCCGAAACCGGCAGAGGTATTCGTGAAGCGATTAAGGCAATTAAGTCTGAAATGCCTAGCATAACTGACGACAAAGCGATTGAAACTTTTATCAATCGTGTTGGACTCAAGACCATCGAAAACCTCAATGGCGCAAACTTTCAACTCATCGCATCTGACGTCGGCGGTGTTGTAAGGACCCTCGGCGTTGGACCCAAAAATGGAGTACAACAACCATGACTACAATACTGCAATTTGTCGGCATTACACTGGTGGGTTTTTTGTTTATTGCTGTTGTCTGGGGGAGTTACCGTATAGCCAACCCTCGCCCAGCCAGCGCGATCAGCGCAAGCCCATCATCGACAACCAAGTGGACCGAACGTCTACCAAGCAAAAAAAATATAATCGCGCTCATAGCGATCGCGATTATAGGTGCAATTATCTGGATTTGGTGGGAATTAATCCTCGCCTTTCCAGGTAAGTCTGTCCTCGAGCAGACCATGGTACTGGCAGTAATTCTCTTTATTGCCATTGCAACCTACGGTGTCTGGGCGCTTTACCAAAAAGGTGATCCCGTCTGGCCGCAACGGTTTGCTGTTGCTGCTATCGTCGGAATCCTCCTCTTTGGTGGATTGGTCTGGATGTTCGGAGAAGCAGAACTAACTGGGGCAACTCAGCAAGATCTGTTCATCGGTAATAAACCGAACGCTATGGGATGGACTAACATCAACGGTGACTTCATCGTTGTACACGGCATCACTCCTGAACCATGTGTGCCAGCAGGGTTTGACCTGTTCAACGAACAGGGCGACATGTTCCCCTTTCATCTGACCGATGAACGCGGGAGCGACGACTGCTACAAAAACGGCATCGCACTGGTGCCAAACAGCACTGAGACCACACCGGATACCTCTAGGTGGACACCGCAGGGTCTTGTCGGAAAATTCACCAAGACTCCTGCCGAAATCGCAGACAAAGAAGCTCAGTCAATCATCGATTCACCCAACAATCGTCCACTTATCGTCACGCCGATACCACGAGCTCCAGAATTTGAGGAAGTATGCGATGGATTTCATGCGAAAGCGCTGAATGAAGGTCGTCTGGTTGAGTGTCATAGTGGCACACTGTTCGCAAACGGAGAGGATCTAATTCTCCCTGCCCGCGACGACGCTTGCTTTAGCACCAACGAAGCTGGCTTGGTATCAGTAGAGGGTATTGACGTTCTGACTATAGATCCGGTCACTGGCGCGCACAGCGACGGTCCAGACGGTCAGTTTGAAGCATACCGCGTTTATACCCGGCACGGCAACACCGTAACAGGTATCATGGTTTGGTACACCAAAGACAAGCAAACCTTCCAACGCTACAAGTGCAATAAAAGCACATGAACGTAGCTTATGATCTTTAATCCCGCGACAGCAATGCCGCGGGATTTTCATATCTAATTAACGTTGTTGTTACCGGTCGACTGACCATTGTTTATATTGTTATTTCCTGCCGACTGACCGTTATTTGTGTTGAAGGTGCCAACAGGGATAATAATCCCATCACACCCACTTTGCATCGGATCACTTGCACAATCAAGCGTGTCATCCAACCCAAACGTCGCTGTCACAATAGTCAAAATTGAATATGCACTGAGCATCACCACCAGACCGACAATCCCCCAGGTGATGTGTTTGACGCCTTGGGTGCGGGCTTGCTCGTTGTTTGCCATGGCGATGTATTGAAAACAGCCAAATATAAATACTAGCAGCGCGATAGCAGACAGCAGCGCGATAGTTGGAAATAAAATCACGCGGTTAAAGATAGCGAGAAGACTAGCCGCTTGCGCTGTTGCTTGAGCACTCGCATTTGCTAGCGACACCACGGGCACCAGTAGCAACACTGCAGCCAACAAAACATTTTTCATACCTTTATCATACCGCACTTGAAACGCCATCTAGCCAGAAATAAACAAACCACTCGCGAGGAGTGGTTTGTTTATTTATACTAGGTCTATGAAACCACAGCTAGTTTTTTGACTATCTGTTAACTGGCGCTAATGGAATACTGCTCGCTGGGAGCGACTGGGTTGAATTTCCTCCGGTGACACTCTGTACAATTAAGTTTATGATTCCCCAGAATACAATAATCAACACGAACCCAAGTACTGCGTAGACGATAAGACTCTTGCCTTTTTCTTTGGCTTCATCGTTGGCACCACCAGCGATGAAGAACTGAAACATTCCCCAGACAAATACGAGAAATCCAATCCCAAGAATAAATGGGATAAGGACACTGTTTGTGAACGCAAGAAGGTTTCCCAGAAGTGTTCCGAACTGACCACCACCTGAACTGAAGACTATTTGAGCATTCACCAACAATGGTGTCAACGCCACCAACCCTGCTGCTGCGAATCCATTAATAAATTTTTTCATAAATAAGTTGTTATGTATAACCCGACTAACTAATAGTACTGTTAATAATTATACGTTCTTTTGGCTAGACAAACGTTGCCGCATGTGGACTACTGCAGCCTAACTACCTGGAAAGATAGATGGAATGTTTTCTAGACCTTCGCCGGCAAAACCAGTAGTGTCAGTAACCAAGTTAACCACTCCCCAGAAAATGATAATGAGGACAAAGCCCAGTGTCGCGTAGATGACCAAACTCTTTCCTTGCTCTTTGGCTTCGTCGTTTGCACCGCCAAGAATGAAATATTTGAACATTCCCCAGACAAAGAAGAGGAAACCAATACCGATAATGAACGGAATGACAATGTCGTTAATAAAAACGAGCACGTTGGTCAAAAGATCACCAAACGGACCGCCATCTGCGCTGGTTGCCAATCCGCCCTGGGCTGAAGAAATCAACGGCAAGAATGAAGCGACCAACAATACCCCAACTTTGTGCATACTTTTTTTGTTAAACATAATGAATATATTATACTATAGAAAAATAAATTTGTCTAAATTACCCCCAGGAAAGACGTCCTGATTATTTGTACAATTCCAAACACACTAACCGCTACCACCATCACAATCACGGCGGTAATCGCCATTCGCCTACCCTCTTCACGTTTTTGTGGATCGCCAGCGTGGATAATCCAGGCATCAATCACCCGCCAGATCAAAATCACAAACACCACCGCAAACATGGCTGGAATGAGAATGTTGATAAAATCAATGATCAGATTAACCAGCCCAGCGTACGTGGTGGGTGTTTTTTGTGCCATGACTAGCTGCGGCATCAGAACAGCGCTTGAGATAATAACTTTTGAAAAAGACGTGGGAAGAGTATGTTTCATAGATTAAAACTCGGCGACAATGCTTTGTACAATCGCAATAATAGCATAGGCGCCAACAATGATGACTGCGCCGATCAGTGCGTACAACAGCGCGCGACTAGCGGTCTTAACTTTTTCGGGATTGCCTTGGGCGGTCACGTACATAAATCCCGCAAAAATAACACACACCACGATGACTGGTACCGCAAACACCAGCAACACATTAACCAGCGCATACAACAAATCAGTGATCGACGTGTTGGCACCGCCAAATGGGTTGTTAAAGGTGCGCGTTTCGGCGTGAGCAACGCTGGCAAATAGTGACAACATATCTAGGTACGAAATGAATTAACCAGCCCCGCAATAATCCCCGACAGCGCCACCGCTCCCAAAATCAACACCGCGCCAATCAGCGCATAGGTCAAAGAACGGTTGGCAGTTTTGATTTTTTCGGGATTGCCCTGGGCCGTCACATAGGTAAAACCGGCGAAAATAATACAGATGATGATGATCGGTACAGACAACACAAGTAATACATTTAGGATCGCTTCGATGAAACTTTCGACGGTTGTTAGATTGGGGTTAAGCGAGCTTCTGATGTTGTAACTCAAACCACGCGGTTCGTTGGCCTGCACAAACGCCGGCAGTACTAACGCAATCACTGCAAACAATACTGCCCGGGCAGTCATAGATATTTTAAACAATAAAGTAGTAAACGTTTTCATAAGTACAATTAATATTCCAAGCGCAGGCGCTGCAGCGCATCGTTAATTGATTCATCTAAACTACGGCGGTTTTCATTGATGTCTTGCATCATCGTGGCAAAAATAGCATCGGTGTTTTCGAGGTCGGGATTAAGCCAACCGTAGGCAATCCCTGCAGACTGGTACGCAATGCGACCAAAGGTTGTATTGCTCCCTGCGCCAACTGTTTGTCTCGTGACCGGCACCATACCCGAGTTCACCGCGATCGAGTCAGCCACCGCCGAACTGCTAAATTGCGCCATAACCGCCCGGGCTCCGGGCGCGTTGTCCGTTGAACGCATCAGCGCCAAACCGTAAAACCGACCATACGTGCGCCGCACATCTGCCAACGCACCCTGGGGCACTTCCGCAATATCAAAGTTTAAATTTGGATTTAGTCGCTCCATCGCAGCACCTTCGCTCGCAAAGCCAAAGTAAAATGTCAGATTTTCACCAATAAATTCCGCGCGATCTTCATTGAAAGCCCGGTTCCAAGAATAATACGTGTTGGCTGGTCGGCTGAACCTGGTATAGAAATCGGTCGCCGTACGCAAGGGATTGCCGTTACCAGTTAGTCTGCGGTCGAGGCTGATTTCGTAGCGATCACCTTGCTCGGTCACACCCGCGGTGCCGTTTTGAATCATGAGCATCGACACTATTCCAAAGGCATTGCGGACATTACCGTACTCACCCATCGCCACTACAGCCTGGTTGACGGTCCGGTCAAAACTCCGATCAATCAAAGCGTCAAACTGTACGTTTAGCAACTCTTCCCAAGTACGCGGCGCAGCGAGAAAGTTTTCATTGGCGAGAATATCTCGGTTCCAATACAACATTAGTGGATCAACTGCGATTGGCATGGCTTGCAGACCGTCTTGGAGCGCAAAAATTTCAGCACCATCGATGTAGCGGGTCTGGATGTCTCGCAATGGAAATGCGTTGTACGGAGTTGGTGCAATTCGCCGCCGCACGTCTACCAATTCTTCATGCGAGACCAGCAACAGATCAGGTCCAAGGCCGTCCGCCAACGCGTTCACGAGCGTATCCTCAAACCGATCAGGGGCTACGTACTGGTACGTCACCTCCTCGTACGATTCAAAGGCTTCTTGGTATTGCAGCAGCAATTGTGGCATGGCGTTGCCGGGCAACGTTCCCCAAATCTGCACTGCGCCAGTTACCACTTCCCCTTCCTCGGGTCCACTGGGTGCCGGCTGATAGATAGACAAAACCAGCAGCGCCACCAAACCAGTCACCGCAAAGATGATCACGATTGCGAGTTCAAATGGACGCAATTTCATACCTTGCGAAAGGCTAACCCATAATGGTGTTCACCGGCTGGAAATTCGCGATCAAGCACACAGCCGAGGGTTTCGAGTTCGTTGGTGCAGGCGGCAGCGGACAAAATTTTATCGGGCGTGGGACCAAGTCCCGGCACCGCGTCAGTCCAATCAATAATCATCAGCCGTCCACCCGGTCTAATGGTGCGCAGCATTTCTGTGAGTGCAACCGGGCGATCTTCGATTTGATACAAGGTATTAACCACGATCGCGACGTCTAGCGTGTTGTCCTCAATAGCGATGCCGTTGGATTCTTCGAGGTCACACCACATCGTTTTGGCGTGTCCGAGTCCGCCCAGTCTAATCTGTTCGCCGATGTATTCGACTAGTTCTTTTTGGATCTCACACAAATAGACCGTACCTTCGGCGGTGACCGCTTGACACAGCGGACGCAAGAAAAAACCGCGACCAGCGCCAAAGTCTGCTACGGTATCTCCCGGTCGCAATAAAAATTGTGACGTCACAATGTCCGGCATGACAAATTTCATGTGTATAGTATACACCCTGACTCCCTGCAATTAGACGAAAACCACACTTGCAATCGCATCACCAGCCCGCATCTTCATCACTTTTACGCCTTGGGTGTCCCGTCCGAGTGTCGGTACTTGCTTGAGCGGGAGTTTGATCACTTGTCCTTTTTTACTCATGATTACCAATTCGCCTTCAATTCGCTCTTCGCCGGTAATGACGATCCCGCGCACGATTGGTCCGGTTTTAGTAGTCAGGTTGACGGTTTTGATTCCGCTGCCGCCGCGTTTTTGGATTTTGTATTCTTTGGCGGGTGTGGTTTTTCCGTAGCCATTTTCGGTTACGATCAAGATCTCGCGGTCAGTGGCACCGTTTTTAAGGATATCAGCCGAGACAATCATGTCGCCCTTGCCGAGTTTCATCGCGGTTACTCCAGCAGCAGTACGGCCCATTTGTCTGATGTCTGATTCGAGGAACCGGATCGCTTGCCCTTTTTGGGTGATCAGTGACACTTCATCACCCTTGCCGACAAACTGCGCCGCGATCAATCGATCACCGTCTTTTAAAGTCTGCGCGATCAACCCGCTACGACGAACATCTTTAAAGGCGGCGGCGTCAGATTTCTTGGCGACACCGTCTCTTGTTACCATCAGTAACGACCAGTCACCTTCCCAGTCTTCTTTACGAACCGCCAACACCGACGTCACTCGCTCTTCACTTGTGAGCGGTAAAAAGTTCATGATTGACTTACCTTTGGTCGCTCGCCTGCCTTCAGGGATTTCGTACATTTTGCTTTGGTACACTTTTCCGGCATCAGTAAAGAACAGCAGGTCGCTGTGAGACGAAGTTGTAAGCAGCGTCGTCACCATGTCTTCTTCTTTGGTATTGAGATCAACGACACCCACACCACCGCGGCGCTGGACTTTGTATTCAGCCGGGTTTGTACGCTTGACGTATCCGCCCTTGGTCAATACCAACACTGACTCATCGTCAGGGATGAGGTCTTCGGGATTGATTTGTTTGACGCCACCTTTGACGATTTTGGTTCGCCGGTCGTCACCAAATCGATCCGCCACGTCCTGCATTTCATCCTTGATGATGGTGAGCATTTTAGCCTTGCTTTTGAGGATGGCTTCTAGTTTCTTGATCAGGGCTTGGATTTCCTTAAGCTCTTCTTCGATTTTCTTGCGTTCAAGACCAGCTAGTTTTTGCAACCGCATATCGAGAATCGCTTGGGATTGAATGGCTGAAAATTTAAACTCTTTCATCAACGCAGCGTGGGCAGTTGGTACATCTTTGGCGGCGCGGATCAGTTTAATTATCTGGTCGATATGATCGAGAGCTTTTTTGAGACCGAGCAAAATGTGTTCTCGGTCTTTGGCTTTATTTAAATCGTATTGGGTACGGCGACGGATGACTTCGACGCGGTGCTTGATGAATTCCTGCAACACTGCCTTGAGACCCAACGTTTGCGGCACACCGTCCACCAGCGCCACCATGTTGTAATGGAAGGTGTCCTCTAGTTGCGTGTGTTTGTATAGTTTATTTAAAACGGTCTGGGGCTGGGCGCCTGATTTGAGGTCGATCACCACGCGAATGTCGCTCGTTGATTCGTCGCGCATTTCTTTGATTCCTTCGATTTTCTTGTCGCGTACCAACTGCGCGATCTTTTCTTGCATGTCGGCTTTGTTGACTCGAAACGGAATCGACGTGATCACAATCGAAAAGGCGCCGCGTTTATCTTCGGTGATTTCCGCTTCACCACGCACGACCACTCCCCCGCGACCGTTGGCGTACGCTTGGGCGATGGCTTTTTTGTCAAAGGCAATTGCCCCCATCGGGAAGTCAGGACCCTGGACGTGTTTAAGCAAGTCGTCGGTGGTCGCGTCTGAGTTTTCGATCAAATGATTGGTGGCC
>Ga0136601_1000663_pt1 | contig 13661 bp, 10 predicted proteins | sample AntRauMFilla2699_FD_181020 | JGI IMG/M metagenome (GOLD analysis project Ga0136601, IMG submission 181020) | Saline lake microbial communities from Rauer Islands, Antarctica - Metagenome Filla 2 #699 | ecosystem: Environmental > Aquatic > Non-marine Saline and Alkaline > Saline | place... | reverse complement strand
GTATTGAATCTATGAATCGTGTTATTAAAAGTGCGGAGCCAGGATCAATTGAAGTTGATAATATTACAACCGATGGTTCCGGTGATAATATCAGTTTGATAATTAATAACCAATACAATCTTGTCGGCGCAGGAAGTTTGCTTGGCGCTGCGAATGTTGATGTGGATTTCCGACTTAATAATGGAAGTATCGAAAGACGACTTGGGTTTGGTTCCTGGCTACCAATAACATCTGAAGACGTGAACATTCAAGAGTTAAGGTTTATTGAAAATACAGATCCTTCACAGCCAGAAGTGATTATTATTGTTGCAGGTGAGGCAGGAGTGACTGATGAATCGAAAACATCCTTTGAAATAATGACAACAGTTTCGCAGAGACAAGTAGAATGATATTATTTATATGATGTACGCAAAATTACAAAACGAAATAAAGAAGAAAGGATTTACGATACTTGAGTCACTTGTTTCAATATCTATTCTCGCAGTTGCGGTAACTGGACCTCTTGTATATGTAACCAACAGTCTTAAGGCCGCTGAAATTGCTCGAGATCAAACTATTGCATTTTATCTTGCGCAAGACGCGATTGAACATATTAAAAATATTAGAGATAATAATACAGCGTTCGGTGGAGACCGAGCTGACTGGCTAACTGGACTTGAGGCTTGTATGAATACAGAATGTTATTTTGGAAGAAGTCCTGCGTACGTCACTCCTGTGGCATGTCCAACTAATCCAAATCCAAACTGTCCATTTCTAAACATGAACGGAACAGGAGAATCATTTCAAGGGTATGGGTACGAAAACGGTGGTGCATGGGAGCAGTCGAGATTTGTGAGAACTGTTATAATTGAGATTGTTGATCACGATATGGCCGGGTACAGTAATCCAGGAAACAACGAAGAAGCGAAAATTACAGTGACAGTCGACTGGACCACGAGAAATTTCGACAGAACCGTGAATGTTGTGGAACACATATTTAACTTACACGTAGAACCTACATATGAACAATAAAGGATTTACATTATTATATGCTGTTGTTGTCACAAGTATTCTACTTGCTTCGACTCTTTCTATTATTTCGATTTCTCTTCGCGAGTTAGCGCTGACAACATCTTCACGAGAATCTCAATTTGCTTTCTATGTTGCAAATACAGGAATGGAATGCGGACAATATTGGGATGTCGCAGGAGCAGCAGAAACTACTGTCATTGAAGGACCTCCAGAGGTGACATCAGTAACTGCAGGAAAAGTATTCTCATCACCTGAAGCAGGAGGGACCCCTAGTTACGAAGGTGATTTTCCAATTACTTGTTTAGGTAACGATATTAGAGGAAGTGTCGCCGGCGGCGATACATATCACTATGCTAATACAAATGCCACTGGTATATATATAGATGAAAGTTGGGAGATAACTGAGGCTGCAACTATTGCCACAACAAAATTTAGAATATCTTTCACAGGAACAGCAGATGGCGCATGTGCAGATGTAACTGTCACAAAAGAAGATAATGGAGGTACAATTTCTACGACAATTGAATCGAGAGGATACAACACCTGCTCAGTATCAAAAAGACGAGTAGAACGAGGTGTGCAGATAACCTATTAATGGTATAAATAGTAATATGAAGAATGACAGACAATATTCGCTGTCAAAAGAAGATGCGCGTACGCGAATAGGGCAGTTAATAGAAGTGATTGATCATCATCGCTACTTGTACCATGTGCTCAATACTCAGGAAATCTCAGAAGAGGCACTTGATTCACTCAAACACGAACTTGCAACTCTTGAATCTCAATATCCTGAATTTATCAATCCCAATTCTCCTACACAAAGAGTCGCAGGAAAACCACTCGAAGGATTTAAGAAGATTACTCACAAAGTATCTCAGTGGTCATTTAATGATATTTTTAGTGAGCAGGAAGCTCACGACTTTAACGCGCGAATGTTGAAAAATATACAACAACGGTTCGGACCTGATGCAAAACCAACATATACATGCGAACTCAAAATCGATGGACTTAAAATAGTATGCGAATATGTTGATGGCATTCTAAAAAATGCGGCAACCCGAGGCGACGGAAAAGTTGGAGAAAATGTTACTCAAAATATTCGAACAATAAACTCAATACCTCTGTACATAAAAGAAAAACAACAATTCATTGTTGAAGGCGAGGTGTGGCTTTCAAGAAAAGATTTTGAAAAACTAAATAAAGAAAAGGCAATGAAGGGCGAGACCCTTTACGCCAATCCTCGAAATGTCGCTGCTGGAACTATTCGACAACTAGACTCTCGTATTGCAGCAGAAAGAAACCTTGATGTTTTTATGTATGATATTGGAAAAGCATCTCCAATAGTCGAGAAAAATATAATTACTCAAATAGACGAGTTAAATTTTCTACAAAAAAACGGCTTTAAGGTAAATCCTCATTTTGAGCATTGCACGAGTATCGAAGAGGTTATTAATTTTTGGAAGAAGTGGTCAAAGAAGAAAGATAAACAAGAGTATCTCATTGATGGCGTCGTAATAAAAGTTCACGAAAAAAAGTATCAAGATGCTCTCGGCTATACAGGAAAGGCTCCTCGTTTTGCAATTGCATTTAAATTTCCAGCTGAACAATCAACAACAGTAGTTGAAGATATTATGTTTCAAATTGGGCGAACTGGAGTTGTGACTCCGGTCGCACATGTGCGACCGGTCCTAATAGACGGCTCAACAGTTTCTCGAGCGACACTTCATAATGAAGATGAGATTCAACGGCTCGATATTCGTATTGGTGATACGATCATTATTCAAAAAGCAGGGGACATTATTCCGCAGATTGTACAAGTTGTCACAAAACTTCGACCAGATGATACAAGGCCGTTTGTTTTCCCAAAAAAAATCGAGGAGTGCGGCGGAGATGGAAGTATTGAAAGAATCCCGGGTCAGGCCGCGTATCGATGTGTTGCACGTGATTCTCATGTATTGCAGAAACAGAAGCTTTACTATTTCGTATCAAAAAAAGCATTCGATATTAATCACTGTGGCCCAAAAGTTATAGATCTACTTTTTGACAACAGTGTGATTGCTTCGCCTGTAGATCTATTCACTCTTGAAAAAGGTGATCTTCTAGCCCTTCCACGAATGGCTGAAAAATCTGCTGCTAATCTCCTTGATTCAATCGAGAAATCTCGAAAAATTACTTTCGCTCGCTTTCTTATAAGTCTGTCGATAGATGGAGTAGGTGAAGAAACAGCGTTCTTGTTAGTAGAGAAATATAAAAGACTCGAGGATCTACGAGCGTCTTCGAAAGAGGATTTAGAAAATATACACGGCATTGGTTCAATTGTTGCAAAATCGATAGTAGAATGGTTTGCAAATACGCAGCATACTAAAATGCTTGAGGGACTACTTGAGCACGTTCAAGTTATCTATGAAAAGAGTAAAAAAATAAAAAATAAATCACTTGAAGGAAAAACCTTTGTATTCACTGGGTCGCTCAAAAATATTACTCGCACCGAGGCACAACAGAAAGTGAGAGATTGTGGTGGTTTAATCTCGAGCACTGTTTCTAAAAAGACAACTTACCTCGTCGCAGGTGAGTCTTCAGGATCAAAATACGATAAGGCAATTGCACTTGGTGTTAAAATTATTTCAGAAAAAGAATTTGAGAGAATGATCTAAGTTTTAATTACACCTCCTTTTCCACACTTAATAGTACAATAAATCTAAAACCTAATTTTATCTGATACAATAAGATTATGAAGAAAAATATACAAATCCTAGCAACTTTCTTGCTACTAATTTTACCAGTCTACATTATCAGTGCTCAAGACAATATCTCAAATATAAGTGGCGAAAGGGGTGTGATTTTAAATACAGAAGAACTGGCCCCCCCTTCGCTGTATGATTATGGTCAATATACAGTGTCGTCATTAGATGTATTTGTCGATGATGTCCTCACTGAGTTTGAGGAATATAATGTAGGAGATGTGCTACAAGGTCAAATTAATGTAGCTAACACAAGTGAAGAGGAATACGATATTTATTACACTACTTATTTCACCGACTACTATTCGAATGAATCCAACCAAGAAGATTCTTCAGATAATGTTACAGTAGATAATAATCTAGGCGGAGAAAAAAGGGAAGGCCCAGTCACTTTAGAAGCTAATAGTTCTAAAAGTATATTTTTCTCTCAAGTGGTTCGCGCGAATGATTTTGGACAAAAAAATATTGTCGCAAGAGTTGAATCTCCAGACGGAACTATTTTAAATGTTGGTGGAAAAATGATCGATATAGTTTCGACAGACCAAGCTCTCAATGATGCGGACGATGAGGTCAGCGGCGGCTTTTGGCTCATAGCCGGAACAGTAGTTTGTATATTACTCCTCGTAGGTCTATATCTTTCACGAAAGAAGGCACTACCAGTCATTGTTTTGGCTGCACTCATCATCTCCCCCCTCTTTTTTCTGGAAGTAAATGCTTTCGACTATTATACTCGAACAGGAAGTAGAACCTCAGATCCGTATAAACCCGGTCTTGGACCCACTTTATCATATGGCGATGGTCCGATAGCTGGTGGAAAAGCCATCGTGATTGACTCAACTCCTGGAGGAAGAGCACTCATACAGGATATTCTCTCACCAACACGTTACGACTACCCACAGCAATACTTTTATATAGATGTAAAAGTTCCGTATAAAAGTAATATGAAAATGGCGGTGAAATGGGGTATAGGATATTCCGGTTCGACAGGTAGACCATATTACGATTTTGGACCAGGTAAAACAAATGAGAGTTGCTGTAGAGTCATTGAGGATCCATATTTTACAAACGCAGTAATGTCTGGATTCACTTATGGATTCACTCAATACACTGAAAAAGTAGGTGTTTCTATAGGAACTGATGTTATGAGATTGGGTCCATACAAGGTTCTCTCAGGTACTCCACGTGGAAAGAAGCATTCACATATTTTAGCCCTAGAGCACAACAACTCTGAAAGAGTGGTTGCAAGATTTAGTTATACTTCATATAAGCCACTGACGTGTCCATATGGTGAGGAGATAAAAAATGGGAGATGTGTTGCTATAGATGTGTGTCCAAACAACACAGATCATCCTGGCATTCAGCAATCAGTTCCTGATGGCTACCATGTTGAAAATAATCAATGTGTTCCGTACTCTTGTGATGATTCTCATGAGGAAGGAGATTTAAAATGTATAAACGGCCTTGAATATGAATATACTTGTAAAATTGATTCATGGGAGACAGAAGAAACAGGTAATACGTGTACGCCGGCAGAACCGCCAGTACCAACTTGTTCTACTGACTACTCAGCCGGAGACTCATGCTCAGTTCTGCAATGTGGAGAGGAGACTCCTGGATCATACCAATGTACTCCATCAGGATGGCAGTGTTCTCCAAATGAAATACGTACATGTCCTGGAACTGACGTATGTTCAAATCTAAGCGGAGTTCAAACTACACCACCTACAGGAACAGTACGTAACTCAAATGGAACATGTACACCCGAAGATCCAAATGGTCCTTCAGGAGATCCAAATGGTCCTTCAGATCCTGTAGTCAATTCTTGTTCAATGACGTATGCAGCATCAACATCAACATCGTATTGCGTACAGCTCTTTGATGAAAATGGTAATCCAACATATACACAAGCAGGTATCTCAGAAGCGGAATACGATCAGTACTTTGAGTCGCAGGCACAAGCTGCATATGGAGTTAATGGAGTGATTACTACAGATTACAATATTTACGGAATTGCTGGATCAAATAGTGCAGGACAATGTCGGGCATCGGTATGTATGGCTGGACCTCTCCAAAAATCAGGATGTGTGAATAGTGGCACCACAGCGACTTGCTATACTGAAGATGGTAATGAGGCAGAATCGGATCTTCAAGCAACACTTACCACTTCACCAACATATATATCAGATGGTGGACAATGTATTATTACTTGGACATCACAAGATGCAGTGGTATGTGAAGTGAGAGCTGGAAATGCAGGAATATCAACAGCGACTGCAGGACAATCTGTAATAACTATACAAGACACATCAGTAGGTGTAACTCTCTCATGTATCTCATTCGATAATAAGACAATCATCAAGAGTGCAACATGTCGGAGTCGAGGAGAATTCAGCGAAATATAAAATTTATTTTCTAGTGCATACTTAGAAGATAGAGCTACGCATAAAACCACCCATTTGGGTGGTTTTATGCGTATGTGGTGAGGTGCGATGCATTTTAAAATATGATAGCATTGACGTATGATTACAAATGAAACAGTCACACATCTCGCATCACTTGCTCGATTGAGTATAACTAAAGAAGAAACAGGCAATCTTAAAAATGATTTAGAAAAAATTCTTGCGTATGTTGAAGACATTAGTGATATTGATACTGAATCTGACCGAAGTGATGCAAGTCAGACAGTGGGAAATAATATAGTAAGAGAAGATAAAATTACAGATGACGCAGGTTTGTATACTCAAAGTCTCGTTGCACTTGCTCCACGACAACAAGAAGATTATTTCACAGTAAAGAAAATACTCTCCCACAATGATTAATTTAAAAACACTCACAATTCAGGAGGCTCGAAGATTACTTGATGAAAAAGAAGTGTCCGTGCAGGCACTTCTCGATATGTATCTCGCAAAGATTGAAGAGTGTAATCCTGAGATCAACGCATACCTTGAGGTCTTCACTCGTTCTGAAGATATTATTCGTGCGCAAAAAATGATTGATGAAGGGAAGGCGGTATCACTGACAGGTATTCCGATTGCAATTAAGGATAATATTCTTATTAAAGATGAAAAATCATCTGCATCATCAGAAATTCTGAAAGACTATGTTGCGCCGTATGATGCAACTGTGATAACAAAATTAAAAGAAGAAGGAGCTATCTTTATTGGTCGAGTGAATATGGACGAGTTTGCACAAGGAGGTTCAACAGAGAATTCAGCATTTGGCGTGACAAAAAATCCATGCGATACGAGAAGGGTTTCTGGAGGCTCATCTGGAGGATCAGCCGCAGCCGTATCAATGAACAGTGCTCTTGTGGCACTTGGATCAGATACAGGAGGTTCTATTCGCCAACCTGCAAGCTTCTGTGGAGTAGTTGGACTTAAACCTACGTACGGATCAGTATCGCGGCACGGTCTCATAGCAATGGCGAGTTCACTTGATGTCATTGGACCAATTACCAAGAATGTTGCTGACGCACAGATAGTTTTCGATGCTATTAAAGGAATTGATCTTTTAGACTCAACTACCTCAGAACCAACTAAACCAGAAGAGGAAAAAGACCCACAAAATAATAAAACAATGACTGATACGAAGGATGTGTACACGATAGGTGTCCCAAGAGCATTCATTGAAAAAGGGATAGACGCAGATGTAAAAGAAATCTTTGAAGCATCACTTGCAAAGCTCGAGAGCGCAGGTCATATAATTATTGATATTGAAATACCACTTTTTAAATACACGCTTCCTGTATATTACATTTTGATGCCAGCTGAAGTTTCTTCTAATATGTCGCGATATGATGGTGTGCGGTACGGAGGTCTTATAGAGGGAAACGATTTGCAGGAAGATTATATGAAGACACGAGGTGGATTAATTGGAGACGAAGTTAAAAGACGAATTCTTCTTGGTACATATGTTCTCTCATCGGGTTATTATGATGCGTATTACAATAAAGCATGGCAAGTTCGCAAAAAGATCACAGAAAATATTTTAAAAGTATTTGAGAAAGTTGATCTTATTGCAATGCCGACAACTCCTTCACCTGCTTTTATGATTGGTGAAAAATCAAAAGATCCACTCGCGATGTATCTGGAAGATATCTTTACCGTAGGCGCAAATATCACTGGAGTTCCAGCAATTTCTATTCCTGCAGGCGATATAAAGATTGATGGAAAGTCTTTGTCAGTGGGACTACAACTCATTGCTCCACACCACAAAGAAGAGTGGCTCTTTGATTGTGGTAAAAAATTTGAGATACTATAGATATGGACGGCGAACATCATGACACATATACTTGGCTCTTTGTGATACTTCTCATTATTGGTGGGGCTGGTGCATATCTTGGCAGTTCACCTTTCGGTGAACAGGTCAGCAACACAAATACTTTTTCAGATGAGTCTACATCGAGTAGTGCATCCACAATTGATGGATCAGGGAACAATAATTCATCCTTTATATCATTTTTTCCACGAGGTTCATTTGAAAGAGGGGAACGAGTAATTGCACTCAAAGACATAAATGTTCGACAAAGTCCGGGTGGATCAATCTTAGGAAATCAGGACAAGAGAGAGCGTGCAACTATTATTGAGGGCCCAAAAAACGCATTTGGCTCAAGGTGGTGGATGTTAGATTTTGAAAATGCACCAGACGGGTGGGTAGATGAAAAAGATATTTCAACATACGTACTCTTATTTTTACTTCTCAATATTATTCCTATTCTTTACGAAAATTTAAAATGGATTGGCATACTGTTTAGTATTATTATTGCATTGGCACTCGGATGGCTTTTCAGAAAAGATAGAGCACTAAAAAAGAGTCTAAAAGAACGCAAACACATTAAATATACAATCGATGAACAGAAAAACATTGCCAAAATGGAGGCAACTCCTGTTGTAAATAAAAAGTGGCAGCACGTTCAGTCGCTCATGGAATCACAAAATAATAATGATTGGAGACAAGCAATTATGGAAGCAGATATCATGCTTGATGAGATGCTTTCAAAGATAGGATATGACGGTGTGAGTATTGGTGAAAAACTTAAAAATGTTGAAGAGAGTGATTTTGTAACACTTAATTCGGCGTGGGAAGCACACAAAGTTCGAAATAGAATTGCACATAAAGGCTCAGCATTTGTCATATCACATAGTGAATCAAAGCGAATTATTGGCCTGTATGAAGATGTGTTTCGAGAATTCTATTACATATAATTATTTTTGCATAAGTCATTATGTTGTGTTACTATAGCTTTCACTAGCGGGTTAGAGGAACGGTACCTCGGGAGGCTCATAACCTCCAGAACCTGGTTCGACTCCAGGACCCGCGACACGGAAAAATCAAAGTATAATTTCAGTACTGTCCTCGACCTTTATTCTATTGAAAAACCTTCTAAACTGAGGTAGTATATGAGGCACACATGTCGGGGTAGCTCAGTTGGTTAGAGCGTAGCACTCATAAAGCTAAGGTCGTGAGTTCAATTCTCACCCTCGACACATTTATGGTCCTGCACGCAGTATAAGCCCTCGACACAGCATGAGATATTGTTGCACCGCCTTACCTTTTCTGCTAGTATATGCCTACCGTATATTGCGTTTGCGGTCGTAGCTCAACTGGTTAGAGCACTCGCCTGTCACGCGAGAGGTTGAGGGTTCGAGTCCCTTCGATCGCGCAAAATACCGTGTAGTACACGGAATCTGTGGAGAAGAAACTGCCCGAGAGGGTGGTTTTTTTTCGATATGGACATTACCTATTTTAAAATGATATAATATTTTCTATGAATGAATCAATAATTAACTCAAATGATGAAAAAGAACTAACTCCTGGCGAATTAAAGATTGCTGAATACACTCAAAGAATAAATGAAGGAGAATCAAAAGAAGATATTTTTGAGGGGTTACCAGAATCTTTTAAATCCTCAATAGAAAAGAATCTTAATAAAAAAGAAGCTACTTACGAAATTACTGAAAATCTTACTTATTCTATAGAGGATATTAAAATACCTCCTCAGTACGAAGGATTACCTGTAGAAATAGTTGAAGAATTATGGGTTAATCCAATATATATTGATCAGAAAAAGAATGAACAAGAAACAGTAAGAAGGGAGGCTGTCTTAAAAATATTGAAGCAAAGAGAAGAACAAGACTCTTCTAGAAAAATAAGAGTTGAAGATGCCCATGAGTTGTCAAAAATAAGAAGTAATCTTGGAATAGAGTCACCTGAAGCCTTAGAAGAGCATAGAGAAAAGCATATTCCAACACAAGAGATACTAATAGAAAATGACATAGAGAGAATTTCCCAACAGGAGGTTTTTGGTGACTTGAATGGGTCTCATGATAGCTTTATTGATCATCTAGAAAATAGAGATCTTATAAAAGTTAGTGATGAAGATGTTGAGTGGGTTGGTGGAAATAAAAACGTTACATTTATAGGAGATATTACAGGAGATAGAATCCCCGAAGGCCAGAAGACTTGCAAGGATTTGTACCGCTTAAATAAAGAAGCCCAAAAGAGTGGTGGTTCTGTAGATTCTCTAGCGGGTAATCATGAAAATATGTATAATGCCATGATTACTGGTTTTGCCACTGAGAGCGGAGGAGTTTCTCTGGAGGAAGATATGAAAGATAGACTTGTAGATTATCCAGGAAACCTAGAGTGGGCAGTTTATCTTGATGAGGCTAAGATTGGAGAAATTATTGATTCTATACGGTCTGATAAGGATGGTATTTTAGGTGTACCTGGTAATGGAGAAGGGATATATTATATTTTGGAGAAAAAAAGAAAGACTTTATCTTTTCTTGAGAACAACCCTGATGCCGATGATGCTGTTATAGAAAATTACAGAATCCAAGTTGAATCATATCAAGCTGAGGTAATAGATCCATTAGAAAAACTTCTACTTGATGGATCTCCAAAAGATAGAGAAGCTCTGTTAGAGATGCTTGCTTTTGCAGAACATTTACCTAAGATTCATAAAGTGGGGATAGGGAAAGAAATCCTTGATAATCAAAAAGATATAATTAAGAAGGTCAGCGAAGAAGATCCAGAACTAATAGAAGCAATTTGTTCTCAGAAGATTATGTCACTTAAAGATGATATCTTATACACTCACGCCAACTTAACAGTCAATATGACCAAGATGATTTTTACCTGGACAGAGAATAAAAATCTTTCTTTAAGTGATTCTGTTGAAAAGATTAACTCATTTTATCAAGAGACTCTACGTTGGTATCTTTCTCCTGAGCCAAGGGAGCCAGAGACCTTAACTGATGATAATTTAAAATATTTTAATGCTATTCGTAATGAATTTCTCTCTACCTCCAAAGCCTCCCGTGTTAACTATTCAGAAGATCCAAGTTTGTCTGAGGAGGATAAGGTAGAAATAACTCGTAAATTTAAAGATTTAGGTGTCAGTATGACTATACATGGACATAGTGATGAAGGGGGAAAGGTTCAAGGTCAAGATGGTATGCCAATATTATCTATCGATAGAAGTGTTTATAAGGGAGAGGGGGATAATAGAAAAGATCCAATTGCACATGCTGTTGTTGGAACCGATGGAAAAGTCTTATATCACTAATCGTATGAACATCATGAATATAACCCTCTAAAACTAGTTCCAATAACGTACCATCCTGCGCGCAAAATACCGTGTAGTACACGGAATCTGTGGAGAAGAAACTGCCCGAGAGGGTGGTTTTTGACATACATAACAATATGAAGAAAATTAAATTTATTTATGCGTACCCAATAAATGCTGATAAAAGGCGACTGGCTTACGACTTCTCGTGTTAAGATATGTATATTAGAAATTAATATTTGAATTGTGATTAACATGCCTGACAGAGATTTGATTGAGGAAGCAAAAATAAAAAGTATCGACCTTATTAGGAGTCTCGTAACACCTCAAGGTTTTATTGCGTCGTCTCAAGATGTCGATAATTACAAAAAAATATTTTCTCGTGATGGGATAATTGCTGGTATTGCATCAGTGAGATTAGGAGAGAAAGATCTTACAAATGCGTTCAAGCAAACATTGCTTACATTACAAAGTCATCAAGATATAACAGGAAGAATTCCCAGCAACGTTTCACTTGATGAGAAGAAAGTGAGCTATGGCACAACAGTCGGGAGAATAGACGCAAGTATTTGGTACATTGTGGGTGTATGTCTTTATTATACTCAAACAAAAGATAAAAAATTTATTAAGAAATCTAAAGCCTCTGTCGAGAAAGTGATCTTCTATTTAGAGTGTCTCGAGATGAATGGAAGAGGTTTTATCTACGTTCCTTCAGGGGGAGATTGGGCTGATGAGTATATAAACGAAGGATATGTTCTCTTTGATCAAGCTTTGTACCTCATTGCGCTTGAGTTATATTCTCAAGTTTTTAAGGATACGAAAATTCAAGAAAAAATAAATCATCTCAAAAGTATTATCGCAATAAATTTTTTCCCAAGTCTCGAGAATGCACATCATGAAGATGTGTATCAAGCAAAATTATTTAAAAAAATATTAGACAAATATACTTCTGAGTCTCCGATTGCTTCATTTTCTGGATTCGGTGCTAATTATTATTATGACCTCTTCGGTATTTCTTTGCTATTTAACACTGGTATTTTGGAAAAAGATAAAATTGAATCTATAGAAAAGGAGCTTATTGAAGTATACGAAAAGAACTTACCGCTTTACCCAGCATTTTATCCTGTAATTACAGAAAACGATAAAGATTGGGAAAAATTAAATAATAATTATCTATTCAGACTGAAAAATAAGCCCCACGAATATCATAACGGGGGACTGTGGGGAGTGGCACATGGATTCTTCCTTGCATCAAAGAGCGATCTCAAAGAACACGAAGTAGTTGCGTTTGCAGATATTCTTAGAAGAGACGACTATGTATTTCCTGAGTTTTATCATGGAAAGACGCTTGAAGGACTAGGTACACATAAATTAGGGTTTACTGCCTCTGGTTATCTTTTGGCGTATCAAAAATTAATTAATAAAAATAATCCACTAGAAATATGATAATTATTTGCGATTTAGATAGAACACTTATACCAAACGGAAAAGAGGAATATGACCATTCTTTAGCAGAATTTTATGAACGAGTAAGGGGTAACAAAGATATCATACTCGCATATGCAACGGGGAGAAATCTAGAATTATTCAAGCAGGCTGAAAAAGAATTTGAAATACAGAGACCTGATTTTTTTATTGGTTCTGTTGGAACAGAGCTTTATATTAATAAGGGCGGTGAGTTAATAGAAGATCCTGATTGGGATTCATATGTAAAAGATACGCATCCTCACTGGAATAGAAATGAGATAGTGACACATATAGAAAAGACTTTTTCAGATATAAATAATATATTTTATCTCCAAGATGAATCTGTCCAAAATAAAAATAAAATTAGTTATTACCTCAAAGATGAGAGTAAAGCTAAGTCAATCGTTTCTGATATAAGAACGTATATGGAAGAGAATAATATTTTAGCCGAAGTCGTCTATAGTTTTGATCCACATAAGGAGAGAGGGCTGATTGATATTCTTCCTCGTTATGCAACAAAACTTGGTGCCGTGAATTTTCTTATCGAAAAGCTTAAAGAAAAAAAAGAAAATGTTATATATTGCGGTGATAGTGGAAATGATTTATTACCACTTACATCAGGGATCAAATCTATTTTGGTCAAAAACGCTACACAGGATGTGAAAGATGAGGCACATAAAATAATGGATGAAAAAGGTATTGATAGAGATACACTATATATCGCAAAGGGACAGGGCAGACTAAATGGAAACTATTCATCTGGTGTGCTCGAGGGTCTCGATTACTTTAAAGTATAAATCGGAATTAGGAAATATTCTTTGCATTAATTAAATAATTCTATTTAAAAATGACTGAAAAAAAACTTTACAAAA
>Ga0136601_1000662_pt1 | contig 13666 bp, 11 predicted proteins | sample AntRauMFilla2699_FD_181020 | JGI IMG/M metagenome (GOLD analysis project Ga0136601, IMG submission 181020) | Saline lake microbial communities from Rauer Islands, Antarctica - Metagenome Filla 2 #699 | ecosystem: Environmental > Aquatic > Non-marine Saline and Alkaline > Saline | place... | reverse complement strand
GGTGGCTCGCTCGCGTTTGTGTTGGCTGTTGGGACCGGTGCTGATGCTGGAGTTGGCGCGGGAGTAGCTGCTGCAGGAGATGTGTTTCCTCCGGCGGTATCAGTGGTCTGGGTCTGGGTTGAGGAGAGAAGGGCTGCTGTGGTGGCTTGGGCGAGCTTTTGGCGAGGTGTGACTACGGGTACGAGCGAGGCGAGTTGAATGTTGTGGGTATCGTACACTGCCACCATGACTGGATACTCCTTGGCGATACGCTGGCGTGGCAGGGTAATGGTTTGGTTGGGCAGAATAATGGAATACTCAGGAAAGACGAAAGCGTCTTTGGCTTGTACTGTATAACCGGAAATATCTACCTCATACGGTGAATCATTGTTGAGTTGGATGTCGCCTTGGGTATTTTGGGTCAGCGAGAGCGCTACCGGGAGGATGGTAATCTCATGGCGGGTGGTTTGCTTTTGACGTTTGAAACCGGCGTGCAGAGTGACCACGTACTTCCCGGGAAAGGCATAAGCATGATTCCCTTCTGCGAAATCGGCAGTATTCCCATCACCGAAGTTCCACTGGTACTGCAGTGAATCGAGCATCGTCTCTCCGATACCACTGGCGATAGAGCGAACCGGAATCGTTTGGTGTACATACCCCACACTCTGGGCATCTATCTCCAAGTCCAGTGTCACGTCTGGTAACACCAGCCGGACGGTCTGGACGCTGTTACTACTCTTTGATTCGCTGGTCTGAGTCTGCTCCCCTGCTGTCGCGGTCCCGTCTTGATTTTCGTCTGTCTCGGTTTGGTCATCTGCCGAAACCGCCGGGGCAGATTTATTTTGCTGGCCCGGGGTGGCAGCGGCAGTAATCCAGCCTTTTTGGGTATACTGAGCGGTTTCTTTGGTGGTGTTATCGCCACCGATTTGTGCCCATCCATCGCCGCCGGTCACCAGGTCTACCAACTGCCCCGCTGCGTTTTCAAGCCTGAGGGTGCCGCCGGCATTGTGCAGCGCTCCGGTATAGAGAAAAAAGGCGGCACCCGGTGCCGACTCATCACTGGTTCTTTCTAAGACAGCGTATCCTTTGGCGGGAATCGTGCCGGCCAATTCGACGGAAAGATTGCGTCCATCGGTCAGTATCCAGCCATCGACATTGGTAGCCGGCCCATCGTTGGAGAGCTCAATCCATTCGTGATTGGCTGAGGTGGAGTCACCCATCCACGCTACTTCATTAAAAAATACTGACGCTTGGCATAAGCCAGGCGTCAGAAAAATCAATGCCAACAGACACCCAGTGTGGCTATTCAAATGGAGTGCGTTCTTGATCATTATGACGAAGCATTTTTTTAATTACCTGCGGGTCAACGGCGTCAGCTGGCTTAGTCTGGATTTCTGGAGCGGGTGCAGGCTGGGCTGGTGCATTTTGTGGAGCTGGCGCTGGCGTTGTTACTGGTCGCGGACTACTCGGCGGCTGAGTGGTATCAATACCTGTATGGCGCGGAGAAAAGAGCTGGCTGTCTGGAGTGGCCTTTGGTTGCGGCTGTGGTGGCTGTGATTTGGGTGCAGGCTGTGCCTGGGGTTGTGGTTGTGGTTGTGGTGTGGGTTCTGTAGGAGTTGTTTTTTGCGCTTGTTCGGCTTGTTTTAGGACATCGGCTAGGGCAGATTTCAAATCACTGACCGGTGGTTTTTGTTCACTCGGGCGTGAATCCGGACGCTGCGCGGCTGGCTTTGGTTGAGCAGACTGTTTGGGCGCAGACGTCGAACTGGACTGTTGCTTATTATTCTGTGGTTGGTTTGGCTGTCGCGGCTGTTTTTCATTCTTTGGTTGTGCAGTCTGCGACTGTTCAGGTTTTTCCTTTTGCGGTTGCTCCTTTGACTGCTCCTGGGTTTGTGGTGCTGACTTGGGTGGTTGATTCTTGGCGGTCATCTTGCCTAAAATTGCCCGCAAATCTTCTGATGACTTTTCTTGAAAGGCCGGTTTTTGCGGACGGTTCTCTACTGGCTTTTGCGCTGGCTGCTGGGCAGGACTGGCGGTGTTGGCTGCAGCATTTTGGGGCCGGTTACCTTTGTAGTTGGGATTTCGTTTTCCGGCGTCAGGTTTTTGAAAACCACCACTTGATTGCTGGTTAGATTTATTGCCACCTGACGGTTCGGGTTTTTTCGGCGCGTGCAGCTCATCCACTACCTTCTCTACCGACGCTCGATCATTGGCAAACAGCTGGCGGCTCGAATCAATAACCATCTCCCGACACGACACTGCTGGCAGCGCTACTGGCGGCAGGGTTACTGCTGAAAATGGCTGCGAACCGATACCGTCTATCATCAAGGTGAGGTAAATCTGGGCAAAGCCTAGGTTCACTAAGTCAGTCGCTTCAAAGCGTGGGGCAAAGACCGTCTCGAGCACCTCCCCGTCAAAGGGACCGACTCGGAAAGACACTGTGGTCCCGACGTTTCCAAAGACGGCATCACGCACTTCCTCTTCCATCTGCGCGATGTACTGGTGGGCGATGATGAGGTTGAGGTGATACTTTCGCGCCTCAGAGAGAATATTGGCAAAGGTAGCATTAGCAAAAGATTGGAATTCATCGACGTAGAAATAGAAGTTCGGCATCTGCCGCATCTGCTCGACTGGTAAATTTGCTCGACTCATGGCGGCGAGATAAATACGAGTGGTGAGCATCGAACCGAGTAGATTGGCATTTGTTTCCCCAATCAATCCTTTGGAGAGGTTCATAATGAGAATCTTTTTCTCATCCATAATCTCCCGAATATCAAAACTGGATTTTGGTTGACCGATAATATTTCGAATAAGCGGGTTGCCGGTAAACTGGCCGATTTTGTTTTGAATTGCTGGTAGTGCTTCAGCGGCGAAGCGGTCAGTGTAGTTGGCGAACTCTTCTGTCCAGAAAGACTTTACCGCTGGATCCTGACAGTGCTCGACTACTTGCTTGCGGAATTGCTTATCAATAAATAACCGGTTGACCGACAGCAGGGTGGTGTCGGGATACTCAATCAGTACCAACAAGGCGTTGGTGAGAATGTATTCCATTCGGGCACTCCAGGCATCAACCCAAATCTTTTTGAAGGTAGACATCAATCCTGAGACGACTAAGTGGCGTTTGTCTGGCCCGACGTCTTCCATGACGTTGAAAGACACGGGATTATTAATATCAAATGGCGCGAAGTACACCACATCTTTCACGCGGTGTTCCGGGACGTACTCGAGCAAGGTTTCCGCGGCTGAGCCGTGTGGGTCGATAAAGGCTACTCCTTCGCCGTTTTGGATGTCCTGAGCGGCCATATTTTCCAGCAGGGTCGACTTCCCCATACCGGTCTTCCCCACGACATACATGTGTCGTTGGCGGTCTTTGGCTTTGATACCAAAAGGTACTTCCTGACCACGCGCGTCAGTCTTGGCGAAGAAGGTTATCTTTTCCGGGTCGTACATCGTCATGTATGTAAGTATACACTAGCGACTAAATCTATCATTTACGTACTGAATAAGACGGGCGATTTCTTCGTTGCGGTCCTGTGCTCCGAGCAGGATGACTGCCAACGTACGCTCTTGCTTGTCGAGTCGTACACGGTGCAGCGAGATGGATGTCTTCCCCGCCGCTTCGGTTTCTCCGACCTTCCCGCCCATAAAGGTATCCATTTCTTCCATCTCATTAAAGTTCACCAATCCCGCAAACTCATCTCCGATATAGGCACTGGGTACTACTTGATTGGCGGTGATTTCAAAAATGAAGCGTTTGTTTTCTTGGATGTATTTGGTCAAAGTGTACAGGTCAGCCAGCGTCGAGACATTACCGTCATCCAATCCCGACGGGTCAGCAAAGGTTGTATCGAGCATCCCGAGCTGTTTGGCTTTGGCGTTCATCGCTTCTATAAATTCTTCTCGCCCAACTTCCCCGGCTATGACTTCAGCTGCTTCATTGGAAGACTCCAGCAACAATACTTGCAGCAAGCTGTAGACCGATACACTTGACCGGTTGGATAGGCGCGGAATCATTGACTGCACGAAGCTCGGTGAAGCAACCCAGATACGGCCATCTAATTTAATTTTTTCGGACGCAACTACGGCGGTCATGAGTTTTACCAGTGAGGCGATTGGTACTTGTTTGTCGAGGTCACTGGCAGCCAGAATAGTGCCGTTGGCAATGTCAGCAATGAAATATTCTTTGGTGGCGAGGTCTGGAATATGTGGTTCGTAGACAAACGTATCAGGCTTCTCAACCGCAGCTTTGTGCACGAGCACTGGAGTGTCGGTACGCACTTCTGCATACAATGCTTGGGCAGCTGCATCAGTAATTTTTATTCCACCGCCGGCGAAGTCATTGCCAGCCGGCTCTCCATCGGGATACTCTGGCCAGCCGTGAATAACGAAGTTGCTTTGAAAGGTCAGTGCATGCGGCAGGTAGGCCTGACCGGTAGTGGTAAACAACCGTTCGTCTTTTTCTTGCACGCTATAGAGTCCCGACGGAGCGTCCCACCAAGATCCCTCAGCGCCGACAGCAAAGACTTCAGCACTTTGGGTTAATACGCCCTCTTGAAAGTAGCGGAGCGTACGTTTGGTCAAATCGACTTCGATAAAGGTGAGTCCTTGATCAAGAAAAGCATCCCGGGTATCAGTAAATAAGGTTTGTTTGGAGAACGCTGGCTGCGCGCCGAACTCTAATTCTGAGATGGTTTGCGTGGTCGGATCGATAATGGTTACTACTGGAGTCGCTACCTGACCAGTCTGCAAGACGGCTCCGTAGCCACTGACCGCTACTACCGCAAACACAATGGCAGCCAATCCTACACCAATAAAACCCGCCGCTTTGGCGGCTTTGGAAGCACCACTCCCTTGGACACTGGCAGGTGTAAATGATGGTGCTTTTTGGGGGGGGATGAGCATTCCCCGGCCGTTTTTGGGCACGTCATCAGTATAAGAAAAAAGCTTTACAGAATTATCTGACTTGTCGGGCATAGCTTTATCATACCGTAGGAAAACGCAGAAATACGCAGTAGCTCACACCCCATATCTACTCTGACTGCATCGTACTGCTGGCGGCGGGACTGGCAGCCTGCAGGGCAGCTTGGGTATAGATATTACTGGGTGCCCAAATCATCCAGCTCATTACCCCGGCATCATAGCTGGCCTGTATTTGGGCGCGGACATCAGCCGCATCGTAATGTCCCCCATAATCAAAGTCTTGAATCCAGGTGCGGAATTTTTCTGGACCGTAGGCCGGCTTGGTGTACTGTCCGGTGAACGAAGTGGTGCCACTAGCATTGGTGACGTTGATTGGCTCATGTAAAAACCCTTGCATGGGAGTAGTCGTCGAGCGCATCCGATCGACACCGGCTTGCATCGCGTAATTGACGACCTTGTATGGGTAATCGTTTGGGTCTCCCAGACCTAAAAAACCATCTGGATAGTGCGACGGATAGACCATTGGGGCAATAAAATCAAAATACGGAGCGGCTCTATCCTGTACTTGTCCGATAGACAAGTCATCGTAATTGGTGGTCGTCATACCAAAGAGGTCGGCGGAAGTGTACGGGGTGTTGGTGACGCGACCGGTATTTTCGTGACGGACCGCGGCAAAACGCTCTGGATCATCGAGCTTTTCGTTGAGGTATTTGAAGAAAGCTTCGAGGTTGGCTTGTTTGTCGGAGCCGTATTCGGAAGCGAGCGACAATGGGTAGGAAATGTCACGCATGTTTCCGTCGCTGGGGTAGCGAACGTAATCAAAATTTAATTCATCAAACCCAATATTGTATGAATCAACGGCGAGGGCAATGATGTGATCCCAGTAGCCGGTTGCTGCCACGTCAATAAAAGAGAGTCCCTTTCCATCTTTCCATATCGTCACGCCATCGGCTTTTTTGACAGCCCACTGTGGTGAGCGCATAGCTTCAAACGGATCTTGAAAGACGGTAATCCGACCGATGACATAGATGTCATTGTCGTGCAGCATTTGGATGAGTGCGGGCATATCGCGCGCACCACAGCGGGCATCCAGCCACGCTGGCTGCCAGGCGGGATTTTGCGGAGCAAAGGAAATGGTACCGGAGTAGTCTTTGATATCAATAACAATCGAATTGACTTCTGTCTCCTGAGCCAGCTTGACGATTTTTTGTCGGAAGCTTGGTGTCCCGGCCACGCACGAGGTCATGTAGATATTTTTCACCTGCTCTGGCAGCGGTACGTGTTGGACCACCGGACGGTTGTCTACCACGGGCGGCTCGGGGGTCACCTCACTTGAGACCAATTCTGGTTCATCAAGCAATGCTTCCCGCTGCTCCGAGGCAGCATTGCTGGACTGCACATCAAAGATGCCGTGTGGTACCAACACAGCAAACGCGAAGCAAAACGCGAGGACAATGAGCAGTGGACCGAAGTACTTCATGCGTCTATTTTAACCTATTTTCTTCAAAAAGCGTGCTGGTAGTTTCAATAAAGGCGTCGGAGCCACGCTCTCCGTTGCCATGGTCAATGCGATTGAGATACACCGCTCGCCTGAGGGCGTAGCCGGTAATTATTAAAAAGACTCCAATGCCAAGAATGCCATATTGTCGCCAGTCTTCAGGGACACCTAAAAACGGGATGATGGTCAGGAGGATTCCAGAGATAAATACGAGAGTTTCTTTTGACATTGAATGAATAAACGAGCGTAGCGACTATTATGAATTTATGTCCGAATCTGCCCCTGTCCTAGGGCAGATTCCTGGACGGCAAGTTTTATCTAACCACCACACTCCTCTTACCCTCATATTCTACCCCACCCACCCACAAACAGCCAAACAACGGCTATTCTGAGCCACATTCTCAGAGATTGTCTATGACCGAGCGTCAACAATCACCACAAATTCCCCTTTTTGCTTCACTGGCGTAGCTTCGAGTATGACTTGCAGCTCTGTAGCTGTCCCAACCAGTAGCTCTTCGTGTAGCTTGGTCAACTCGCGCGCGAGGCTGACCTGAGCCGTGGGGAGCGATTGTGCTAAGGACGCAAGTGTCTTGCCAATCCGGTGGGTAGATTCGAAGAAGACGACGGGCACCTCGTACTCACCAAGTGTCCGGAAAAATGTTTCCCGCCCCTTCTTCTGCGGGACAAATCCTAAGAAGATAAATTGGTTGCCGGAAATACCAGCCAGAGATACGGCCGCGGTGACAGCCGACGCGCCGGGGATGACTTCAATCAACGCACCGGCCGCTCGGGCGCGCTGGACGAGATACACACCAGGGTCACTGATGCCGGGAGTACCCGCGTCACTCACCAACGCAATCTGCTTCCCTTCGGCCAAGTCAGTGAGAATGGTTTCGTGGGTATGTTCAGTGGCGTGGGCGTCGTAGCGACGGAGCTTACCGTCAATCTCATAGCGCTTGAGTAACACACCGGTCACCCGAGTATCTTCACACAAAATATAATCCGCCTCTTGCAAAATGCGGACGGCTCGGTAGGTCATATCTTCGAGGTTGCCAATTGGCGTCGCGACGAGTGAGAGTTTTCCAGTTTCCATATAGCAAAGCTAGCACTTCGTGAGCAAAAAGAAAAGGCGGAAGCTCGGAGGCTTCGCCTATTCTGCCTTCTTTTGTTCCTTCGTTACTTCCAGGTAAAGCCCCGACCAAAGTGGCCCCACTGAGCAGTCTCACCATACCGCGGTGTTTCTAACTGCAAGAACGACTTGATGCCGTTCGGAGTCAGATCATACCCTTGTACATCTTCTGGTACCCCGTCGACTAAGGCCACTGCCATCAAGGCTTCGGGATGACCAATCGCGTAGGCCAGCTTTACCAAGACTGTCTGAGCGTTCGGGTATTTTTCTAAATAATCCACGGCCACTCGTCGCGCCATATAGGCTCCGGAACGATCTACCTTACTGGGGTCTTTGCCGGAGAAGGCACCGCCCCCGACAGCAATCTCGGGCCCATAGTTGTCGACGATAATCTTGCGTCCAGTCAGTCCAGCGTCCGCGTCAAAGCCGCCCACGTTCCAGTCGCCGGCTGGATTCACATGGTACGCCAACGCACCAGGAATCACTGACTGCACCAACGCGAGCAATTCTGCTTTGGGCGCATTTTGAAAACTGGCTACCACTGAGTGAATAGTTCCTTCTGCATCGAGCGTGACTTGCGTCTTTCCGTCGTAGGGATATTTTTCGTACAAGGCTTGACACAGGGTACGCGCCAGCTCGTACTCTTTGGGCATGTAGGTATCAGTTTCGCGCGTGGCGTAGCCAGTCATAATCCCCTGGTCGCCAGCGCCGCCGGTATCTACTCCCTGCGCAATCTCCGGACTTTGTTCTACTACATGGACCGAGATGTCGTACTGGTCGCCGACAATGCTTTCGACAATCGCACACACATCAATGTCCTGCGCGGTCGATGTAACTTCACCGGTGACAAAAATCTTCCCGTGAGAACCGACCGCCTCGACCGCTACTCGGCTCTTGGGGTCTTGAGTGAGATAGGCGTCGAGGACAGCATCTGAGATACGGTCACATAATTTATCGGGGTGACTCGGCGAGACACATTCAGCTGTTTTTAACATGGCTATACAGTTATTTTTTAATACACAAAAATGCACTCACACGAGTGCACCAGAGGAGTTACGCATCTATCTCACCGACAGTGAGTTGAAGGTCGCACCGTTTCTTAGATAAGAATGGTTGCGGACGGTATTTCGACAGACAGCATTTATAAAAAATGTGTTCTGGCTGCAGGTCAATTCCCTACACCGTACTCTGGATACTGATATGTAATTGTGTGCAGATAGTATAACCTATCGACTGCACAAAAGGTCACGCCTTGCTATTTGGTCAAGGACTCAGCCAAAGCGGTGACACTTCCTGCTCCGACGACCATCACGACGGTTTCGGAGTCGGCGCTTTTACGAATGGCGGCTTCGGCTGCTGCGAGTGAATCAACGTACTGCGCGTTGGTATTGGTCTCGAGTGTCTTTACTGCCAACTCTCGACTACTGACTCCCGACTGATTTTCTTCGCGGGCGGCAAACACTGGGAGCAAGAAAATCTCCTGGGCTTGTCCGACGGCCTTGGCGAATTCACCAAATAAAGCGGCGGTGCGGGAATAGGTATGCGGCTGAAACGTGAGGATGATGCGTTTGCCCGGATAGAGTTCTTTGACTCCATCAATCGCGGCGCGGATTTCGGTCGGGTGATGAGCGTAATCATCGTAGACCGGCGCCCCGTTGACTTCGCCTTTGTATTCAAACCGACGCCACGTCCCAATGAACTGACTCAACGCTTGCTTGGCGTCACTTACAGAGATGTTCTCTTGAGCGGCGGCCGCTATCGCAGCCGCGGCATTGAGCCGATTGTGCATACCGGGTTGCTTGAGTGGCAAGTCTAGCTCTAAAAAGTCGTGGTAGTTTACTACCTTCGCTTCTGCGTTTGCAATCACTGGCGTGATATTGATATTGGAGGTGTCGGTAATGACTACCCCACCTTCGTTTACTTGGGAGATGAAAGAAGTAAACGCGTCCTGTACGTCTTCCAGTGATTTGTAATAATCAACATGTTCATATTCGAGATTGGTAATCACGAGAATGTCTGGCTTTAGATGCAAAAAATCACGCTTGTACTCACACGCCTCAACGATGGCGTACTTGCTCTTCCCGGCTCGGTAATTGCTCTGAGTCTTGGCTCGCAGCGAACCAATGATGGCAGTGGGGTCTTTGTCGACTGATTCAAATATATCGGTCAGCATGGCGGAGACGGTCGTCTTGCCGTGTGTGCCGGCCACCGCAATCAAATAGTACGGATTCATCGCCAAGCCCAGCGCTTCAAAATAGTTCACCATCGGCACCTTCAGTGCGCGCGCGGCTGCCATTTCTGGATGCTCTTCATTCATGGCTTCGGTGTAAACCACCAGTCCAATGTCAGAGGAGAGATTCTCGGCTGATTGTTCGGCAAAGATTTGGGCGCCTTCGCTGGCGAGTGATTTGGTAATCGGAGTCAGCGACCGGTCAGAACCAGAGACGACTTTTTTTTCACTCAAAAAATGCCGCGCTAAGGCTGACATCCCGATTCCTCCTATTCCGATAAAGTGTACGTGCTTTATCTTGTCTATATCTAACTTAGTTGGCATGAATAGTGTAAGGAATACAGTATATCATTTTTCCCTCTGCTTTAATAGAAGCGGAAAATCTAAGCTTCGTTTGGTTCTTCTTGGGCAGAAAGCGCAGCCAAAAATGCGTCATTGCGCTGGTATTCATTTTGGAACAAACCAAACGAGGCAAAGCCCGGACTAAAGAGGAGAATGTCTCCGGACTGACCGTGAGCCAGCGCGGCTTGTACTGCCCCTTCCATCGTCTCTACCACCTCAGCTTCCAACTGGTCTTTTATCATATCGGTACCAGTGCCGGGGAGCAAAATCACCTGTTTGCAATAATCTGGAATCAGCTCTAGGAGTGGCTGCGGGTCAATGTCTTTATACGCGCCACCAGCTATCAAAATGACATTTTTTGCTTCTGGATTTCCGACGGCTTTGAGTCCGGCCATAGTGGCTTGCGGAGTGGTCGCGTTATTATCATTAATGATTTTTATCTCATTGTGTTCTGCCAAAAATTGCAATCGGCCAGGTACACCTGGGAATGTCACTAAGCTAGAGAAAATCTCCTCGTCGGTGAGACTGACAGCCTTGAGCGCCTCGTAAGCCAGCGCAGCATTGAGTCGATTGTGCTCGCCAGGCATGGACAATAGCGTGTCCTCTGGCAGGGCTGAACCATCAACCAACACCACTTCTTGACCAAGTGTCACACCAGACATTTTTTTGGCTTGCTCAAAGATTTCTGGCAGCGTGATAAAGACACCACTGTCTTCTTGATAGCGAAAAATATTTGCTTTGTCTTCAAAATATAACTGCAGCGCAGTATCGGTATCACGACCGCCAGCTTGGTAGTAGTTGAGGTGATCGGGCATAAAATTGGTAAAGACCGAAATCAACGGACTCATCTGTGACCAGCCCCATCCTTGTAGTTGCCAGGAGTCTAACTCCATCACGCACAGCGAATCTTCTTTTACTGCATTGAGTAATTGTAAGTTAGAAATGCCGCGGACATTGCCACCGAGCAAAATGGATTCACCAGTAACTTCACTCAATACGTGATGAATCATGTGCGTGACAGTGGACTTCCCTCGAGTACCGGTCACACCGATGACTGGCACTTTCGATAGCTCAGCAAACCAGGCGGCGCTCTGCTTGAGCGGAACTTTGGCCTCACGGGCGGCTGCTAACTCAGGGGCATCCAGTGGGGTGCCGGCACCCACGAGCACATAGTCGCAGTTGGTAAAATCAGCCGTGTCGTAGGGACCAAACTTAAACGTAATGTTGCTGTATTCGCTCAGAGCGTCGACAGAGGGCTGCATTACCTCTTGGGGAGCGTTGTCCACCACCAAGACTTCTGCGCCCATCTGAGCTAAAAATGCCGCGTCTCCGACGCCACGTCCGAGTAGTCCAATACGCATCACGGTAATCTTTTTTCCTTGAAAATAGTCTGAAAAATTCATCTCCCCATACTAGTAAAAAACGAGGTAAAAAGCTAGTCGTTGCTTTGTTGAGATAGGCAGATGGTATACTGCAGACATGAAAACTAACGGAAATGACAAAGCCATGGAATCATATAAAATCTTTCCGTTCCTCGCCTGGGCATTAGTGATTGGCTTTTCTCTTTTTGTGTACAAAATCGCGATGGACTTAAACGACGTATCGCAAAGACTCGGTCACCAAGCTGATGTCTTAGAGCGATACCCAGATACGCAAACAGAGTAGTCACACTATTTTTTGCAGATCAGCTCCTCCTAAGAAAAAAATAAAAAAACGTCCTGTTCTGTGTCCGCGCTCTAGGATTTGAACCTAGGACCCTTCGAGTATCAGTCGAATGCTCTAGCCAACTGAGCTAAGCGCGGACACAAAACAGGACGAGAATACTTCATCGCTGCGTAAGTGGACAGAACTATAGCAAATTTTTCATAAAAATAAAAGGCCAACAAGAGAATTCTCTTGTTGGCCTAGGTACTTATACGCGGAGGAAGCGCTTGGCATCTTGCAAAGTAGTACCGGGAGGCACCACTTTGGAATGGTATTTTTTCGGGATCTGACTACAGTCAGTAATCCCTTCCTCAGACCAGACTGCTACACAGCGGTCTGTCAGTTGCTCAAAATACACCACTGGCAGACTCACCCAAGACATCGCTCCATACACCAGCATGGCTGCTAATAATACTGGGCCTACAGCGTATCCACATATTTTTTTGATAGTCATCACTCTCTCCTGCAGTACTTTGTATAAGTACGTATCAATTCATTGAAAACAGCAAAACGTATCTTGATATATAATAGCACAATTAGAGTAAAAGTCAATGTTGAAGGGTATCTGACTATTTAGCGCTCCTACTGTATACTTTAGGCATGAATCGCTCACTCCTCATCTTGGCCACTCTGGCCGTCATGCCAGTACCTGCTCACGCTCAAGGCCTCCAAGACATGCTGACAAACATGGCGCTGTTTATCGACAGCTCAGTCATCCCCTTCCTGTTTGGGGTGGCGTTCTTGGTATTTATCATCAACGCCGTTCGTTTTTTTGTTCTGCAAAGCTCCAATGAAACAGGGCGAGAGAAAGCGCGTAATCTGATGATGTACAGCATCCTGGCCTTTGTCTTTCTGATTATCTTCTGGGGCTTGATCAACCTCCTCTCTTCCAGTCTTGGCCTCGAAGGCTGTGATGCTCCAGTCAATGACTACCAAAAATACAATGCCACTGGACCAAGTCAGCCTGGCTGCTAACTATTCGAAGAAAACAACCACTGCCCAACAAAAAAACTGCTGAGATATATCTCGGCAGTTTTTTTGTTTGCTCTGTAAGCAAGGGTAATATTCATAATGAATGAACAAATGCCTGAAAGGCATATTGTGAATTTATGTCTCAATTTTGCCCTTTCCTAGGCAAAATTGCTAGACCAACAATTTCATTATGTATTTAAATTTCATAACTCACAGCGACAATTGAGTCTTCAAACGCTCTTTTGTCTTATCCTTCAGGCTTGGTCTTTCCCAAGAGTCTAATACCATTTCAGAGAATTGAGTATTATTTCTCGTTAGATGCTCAATTGAGGCATCTAACATCGACCAATTAGTCATCATTGTGAATCTGTTACCAGAAACACGACAACGTGTCCAATTGGAATTAATCCACGACCAGCTTCCGCTAGCCGTGCCTTGTTACGACTTAGTCCTTGTTATCGAATTTACCGTAGTTCGCCACTAGGACGACCTTCGGGCACTTCCGACTCCCCTGACTTGACGGGCGGTGAGTACAAGGCTCGGGAACGTATTCACCGTGACGTGCTGATTCACGATTACTAGCGATTCCAACTTCATGTGGGCGAGTTGCAGCCCACAATCCGAACTGGGGAACGTTTTATTAGGATTTGCTCCACATTACTGTATTGCGTCCCGTTGTACGTCCCATTGTATCACGAGTGCAGCCCAAGGCATCAAGGGACATGCTGACCTGGCGTCATCCTCACCTTCCTCTCCCGTGAGGGAGCAGTCTCGCCTGACACTTGTAACAGGCAACGAGGGTTGCGTTCGTTTCCCCACTTAAGGGAACACTTCAAAGCACGAACTGACGACGGCCATGCATCACCTGTTATACACCCTCGAAGGCTTCTCC
>Ga0136601_1000660_pt1 | contig 13680 bp, 15 predicted proteins | sample AntRauMFilla2699_FD_181020 | JGI IMG/M metagenome (GOLD analysis project Ga0136601, IMG submission 181020) | Saline lake microbial communities from Rauer Islands, Antarctica - Metagenome Filla 2 #699 | ecosystem: Environmental > Aquatic > Non-marine Saline and Alkaline > Saline | place... | reverse complement strand
CTCGCGCTTATTGCGGGGGCAGTATTGTTGTTTCTCTGGTATGTAGTTCCGCGGCTACTGTTTGGTGCTGCCGCACTCGTTATTCTGCCGATAGTCTCTATCCAGTCGTGGTTCTATGAATCAACAGCCAGCCTTCCGCAGTTTTTGCGTGATCGATCCGAGTTAGTCGAGGAAATGCAACGGCTCGAGCAGCAAGTACTGGAACGATCAGGTGACCAACACTCACTTGAACTTTTAAAGTCAGAAAATGAAGAGCTGCGCAACCTCCTTTCCTACGATGGCAGCGAACGGATTATGGCTGGAGTGATCGCGCGACCCAATCAACTCCCGTACGACGTCCTCTTGATCGATCAAGGCTCTCGCGATGGGGTACTTGAAGGTTCACCGGTATACATTGGTAATCAAACGGTGATTGGTTTTGTAAGTGAAGTGTTACAACGCTCTTCGGTGGTGACTCTCGTAACAACGCCAGGTTTTACGTCAACTGTTTTCGTGTTTGGACCAGATATCTATACGAACGCCGTCGGCCAGGGTGGAGGAAAGGTGCGAGTGGGAGTGCCGCAAGGTATCGCATTAGAGGTAGGTGACTTGGTAGTGCTGCCGGCAGTTACTTCAGGCATCTATGGTGATATTAGTTATATTGAAACATCGCCGACACAACCTGAGCAATACGGCTTTGTTTCACCGGAGATACCACTCCAGAGCATTCGGTTTGTAGCTGTCGGTGGTACGCCGCTGACTGGAACGAACTACAATACTGCACGAAACAATGTAGAAGCTGCCTTCGCAGACTTATTCAATGTGCCTGTGCCGGCTGATGTGTTGGTTACCTTAGGTGCAACGAGTACCGCAACTACAACTAACGCTTCGAGTTCAGTGCAGACAACTCCTGTAGAGACAGCAACCAGTACACCATAACCATGACACTTCGGATTTTACATTTTGTAGGAATTACCGTGACCTTTGCCATTGGTCCGTGGTTTGTCGCGCTGCCATGGATGCTCTTTTATATCGTGTGGTGGAGAGGATTAGAAATCGTTGTTGTGACTTTTATGGCGGATACTCTTTATGGGAGTTCGTCTCCTGTTCCACTGTATAGCACAGCGGCACTCTGCGCCTATATTGTTTGGGAGACTATACGCCCACGTTTATTGATATATACTAATAGGTAATGTGGTGGTCACGTAAAAAAAGTGGCGACGAAGTATCATTTGAGGAGATATTGTTGGATGCTTCAAACTTGCCTGAGTTTAACCAGGGTCGTCTAGAAGGGAAGCGTGAAATGCCTATTACTACACGCAACGTGTTTGTTGTGGGGGCACTGTTTGTTGCTATAGCCGGGTGGTTTCTAGTGCAGCTTTTTACGTTGCAGGTGATCGAGGGTGCTGAACATAATGAAATTAGCGAAAAGAATTCGATTGACCGAACTGTCTTGATCGCCGAACGAGGCGTGGTGTTTGATCGCAATGGCGAGTTGCTGGCATGGAATGAGCCTGACACATCTGGTCAATACAATTTTCCGGTCCGAGCTTACACTGATCGACAGGGACTCGGTCAGCTTATTGGGTATGTTAGTTATCCACTTAAGGATTCGAGTGGATTCTACTATCGCACAGAGTATATCGGTCGAAATGGTATCGAGTCGTCACACAACACTGAGCTCTCGGGGGTAAACGGACAGCAGCTCCTTGAGACCGATGCTCTCGGTGATGTGATCGGGGAGCATGTGGTTGAAACCTCTCAAGCTGGAAAAGAGCTAACGCTCACGATTGACGCTGGTCTTTCGGAGGCGATGCACGACATTATTGCTACGTCGACAGTGCAGGCTGGCTTTCGAAGTGGTGCTGCTGCCATCATGGATGTGCGCACAGGCGAGATCATTGCTATGACGAGCTTTCCATCGTATGACCCAGAGGTGATGTCTGACGGAGATGATATAGAGTTGATACAACAATACAATGAAGACGAACGGTTTCCGTTTCTCAACAAGGTATTTGCTGGTGCCTATGTGCCCGGTTCGATCGTAAAGCCATTTGTGGCGTACGCTGGTTTAGTCGAAGGGGTAATTTCCTCGGGGACCCGCATCTATAGTAACGGTGCTTTGGTTTTGCCAAACCCCTACACTCCCTCGCAACCGACCAGATTTGCTGACTGGCGTAGTCAGGGTGAGATGACCGTCCGGGAAGCGATTGCTTTTTCTTCCAACGTCTTTTTCTACATTATAGGAGGTGGATTGCCTGAGATAGCAGTACCGCAGGCTGGCCTTAACCGATCACTCCCGGGGCTGGGTATTACAAAGCTGCACGAGTATTTTGAAATGTTTGGCTTTGGAACCGATACCGGTATTGAATTAGCCAACGAACAAGCTGGAACGGTCCCGTCGCCGCAGTGGAAAGAGGCGGTGTTTGATGAAGAATGGACGCTTGGTAATACCTACCACACCTCAATTGGTCAGTTTGGTTGGCAGGTGACACCACTGCAGATGTTGGTTGCGTATGGAGCTATAGCGAACGGTGGACGATTGTTTACCCCCACGGTAGTAGAAGGTAAGCAAGCTTCCTATACAGATATTGTGATCGACGAAGAGAGTATGCGAGTGGTGAAAGAGGGAATGCGGATGACGGTTAATTATCCGCGTGGTACCGCGCGTTCACTGGAACGTGACGATGTCGCCATTGCCGCCAAGTCTGGAACGGCAGAGATCGGTGCTGGAAATGCTTTTGTAAACTCCTGGGCAGCTGGCTATTGGCCGTATGAAGATCCGCAGTACTCGTTTATCTTGATGATGGATCAGGCGCCGCGCAGTAACGCGCTGGGTGCGACGACCATCATGGGTGATGTGGTCGAATGGATGAGTGTACATCGTCCGGAATATCTCGGTCTTGATGCGTCACGCGTGGAGTAGGTACGTGGGTATCAGTGTATGGTATGACATTATACACAGATTGATTTGTGTGACGATGTGCGTATAATGGTGCAAACAGTAATCATGGAACTATGAACGATACTACACAAACCTTCCTCACGAAAGAAAAATTTGAAGAGCTGAAAAAAGAATTAGAGCACCTAAAGACCGTCCGTCGAAAAGAGGTTGCTGAAAGCCTCGAGTACGCACGCAGCCTCGGAGACCTCTCTGAAAACGCTGAGTACCAAGAAGCTCGCGATATGCAAGCTGCCATTGAAGAGCGTATCAATCACCTTGAGACAGTGATTAAAGAAGCGAAGATCGTTTCTCACGATAAAAGTGATGTGGTCGGCCTTGGTTCTGAGGTCTGTATCCAAAAGAAAGGAGATAAAGGTGATCTTTGTTACACTATCGTAGGTACAGAAGAAGCTAATATTCATGATAAAAAACTTTCGTACCTCTCACCACTCGGGGAAGCGCTTATGGGGCGCACTAAGGGTGAGGAGATCGAATTCGCCACTCCAGCCGGCAAGCAAAAATACAAACTACTGAAAGTGAAGTAAGGAGGAGTGTGTAGGAAAAGAGTGGCGGGCGCAGAGCGCCCGCCACTCTTTTCCTTTGCAAATTAAGCATTGCAAGCTAGTATACAGAGTATGTCTGAATCAGAAGTATTACGCGCTGATCGTGAGCGCAAGCGAGATGAACTTATTGCTGCCGGCCATAATCCTTACCCAGCAGAAACAAACCGTACCCACACCATCCACGATGTGGTACGCAACTTCGAAGCGTTAGCAGAGACAGAACTAACTATCACCGGCCGAATGATGGCGTTTCGCGAGCACGGGGCAATTGCGTTTGTTGACCTGTTTGATGGCACTGAGAAAATTCAAATCTTCTTCTCGAAGGAAGAGATGCCAGATGATGCGTCGTTTGACTTATTTATTGACACTATGAACGTCGGCGACTTCATTGAAGTGACCGGATCTACCTACGTTACTAAGCGCGGTCAAAACGCAATCGCACCGACAACCTGGCGAGTACTGACGAAGTCCTTGGCCACCATCCCAACGGAACACTTTGGTCTTAAAGATGATGACGAGCGGCTACGCAAGCGTTATTTAGAGATCCTTACTAACACCGATGTCCGTCAAATGTTTGAACAGAAAGCCGCTTTTTGGCGTGCCTCAAGGCGCTTTCTCGAAGAGAAAGGGTTTGCTGAAGTTCATACTCCAACCCTGGAGACAACGACCGGTGGTGCGGAAGCAAATCCATTCGTTACTCATCATGATGACTTTGACATCGATGTCTATCTCCGTATTTCGGTCGGAGAGTTGTGGCAAAAACGCTTGATGGCAGCTGGCATTCCCCGCACCTTTGAAGTAGGAAGAGTGTATCGTAATGAAGGCACTAGTCCTGATCACTTACAAGAGTTTACAAACATTGAGTTCTACGCTGCTTACATGAACTTTGGTGACGGTTTGGCGCTCTTGGAAGAGCACATTCGCTACGTTCTTGATGAGGCGTTTGCAGGTCAGCGGCAGTTTTCCATCAAAGGATTTGACGTCGATTTTGAGGCCCCATTTGCCAGGATTGATTATGTCGAAACTATTAAGGAGCACACGGGAGTCGACATTGTCGAGGTGTCGTACGAAGAATTGCTCAAGAAAGTAGTAGAACTTGGTATCGAACACGAGGGGAGTAACCGTGAGCGATTAACAGACACACTTTGGAAATACTGCCGAAAAGATATTGCTGGCCCTGTTTGGCTGACGGGTCATCCAAAGTTGGTGTCACCGCTTTCTAAAGAGACTGACCAAAAAGATGGTACGGTACTTCGCGCTCAGTTAGTGATGGCCGGGGCTGAGTTTAACAATTGCTTTGCTGAGCTCAATGACCCCGAAGAGCAGAAAGACCGCTTTGAGGCGCAAGCGGAACTCCTTGCCCAAGGAGACGTCGAAGCGATGATGCCAGACTGGGAGTTCGTTGAAGCGCTCGAGTACGGTATCCCACCTACGTTCGGGGCGGCCACCCTTGGTGAACGGTTCTTTGCGTATCTCGTCGATAAACCGATTCGTGAGACACAATATTTTCCACTCATGAAGCCAAAATCAGTACCTATAAAATAGGAAAAAAGTGAACCTGAAATTGGTACTGTAGTAGTAAATAAAGGAGCCGGCCTAGAAGGGTGGCAAGTACAAAATACAATTGCCCATCTAGCAGTAGAGCTCGGAGTTCGTGGTGGTAAAGAGCTTTTGAAATTTAACGATATTGAAACTAAAGATGGCGTATCTCTACCGATGAATATTCAACATGCAATTATCCTAAAAGAGTGTGACGGTAGTAATGTGTTGCGCTCATTGCACGAACGTGCCCGCTCTGGGGGACTACACGATGCTGTTTTCACCCGAGACATGCTTGAAACCACCAACGATACTAAGGTGAAAGAAGCTACGGCTGATAAAGCTCATGATCAGATAGAATATCTTGGAGTCCTTCTCTTCGGAGCTAAAAGTGAGGTAGCGGAGTTGACGAAAAGTTTTCCACTGGCAAACTAGCAGCTCTCTTTTGTACATTTCACAACTCGCACTTTTTTATGGTGAGTCTAACCGCAACGTTCAGTAAAGTGTGTTAGTTTACTCAACAGAGATCTTTAATGCATAGGTGAAATATGGACGAAATAGAAATGCAGGTGCCTCGTCATGTTGCCATTATCATGGATGGCAATGGTCGGTGAGGTGAGCGGCACGATGGTGCCAGATCGTCAGGACATCGTGCAGGTGTACAGCGAGTAAAAGAGATCGTTACATACGCCGGTGAAGTTGGTATAAAAGTGCTCACTCTGTGGGCGTTCTCAACTGACAACTGGAAGCGACCTGAATACGAAATTGCTGTGCTGATGAACCTGTTCAAAACCTACATGCTCAGGGAAGCAGATGAGCTCCTCCAGATGAATGTCAGAGTGTCTTTTATTGGAAACTGCGAACAGCTACCAGAGCAACTACAGCGCATTATGAACCAGCTTGAGAAGAGAACCAGTGGTAACGATGGTTTGCGTTTGCAGATCGCTCTCAATTATGGCGGTCGCGACGAAATCGTTCGAGCTATGCAACACGTTGCCCAAGCTGTGAATGATGGTGTGATTAAGGTGTCTGACATCAGTGAAGCGACCATTGTCTCAGCTCTTGATACTGCTGGAGTGCCTGATCCAGACTTTATCATTCGCACCAGTGGTGAAATGAGACTCTCAGGGTTTCTTCTATTTCAAGCCGCGCATAGCGAACTCTATTTTACCGATGTTGACTGGCCTGATTTTACATCAGCGCACTTTGATGAAGCGTTGAAGTGCTACGCAGGCAGAAAGCGCCGCTACGGGGCGGTGTCGTAAGGGTCTAGAAATGTAAAGAGTTAGCCGCAAGCATACGAATGCTTGCGGTGTTTTTTATGGATAGGTGAGTGAGTGTGTATAAGTGTGTTAGACAGTGGGGGCAAGTGGTATATAATGTGATTGTGGTGGGAGATAGTGGTATACTTTAGTAATAAAGTATACAGAGACACATTAGTCTGGTGTCAGGTGACGACTGCTCCACCAGTCGCCGCCTCACACCAGGCTGATGTGAAACTATCAAGATATGTTAATCGGGGAATACAGGCATACGTTGGATCCTAAGAAACGGCTGTCCTTACCGTCCAAGTGGCGTAAGGAACTTGGGAAGACGCTTGTAATAACTCGAGGTCTTGATAACTGTCTCTTTGTATATCCCTTGAAGGAGTGGCAGAAGATCACTGAAAAAATTGGTCAACTGCCACTCGGACAAGCGGATACAAGAGGGTTTAACCGCTTCTTCCTTTCGGGAGCAGTGGAAGTAGAGGTAGATAGTGTTGGACGTATTCTCGTTCCAGATTTTTTGAAGGAGTTTGCCACCTTAGATAGTAAGACTGTCTTAGCTGGTATCCATGATCGTGTAGAAATTTGGGATGAGAAGAAATGGGATGACTACAAGCACAAGATTGAAGGGCAGGCTGATGCTCTTGCAGAAAAACTTGGCGACGTAGGCGTTCTTTGATCTCCGAGTGTCCGGAGCAATCTACAACAACCCGAGCCACAGTAATACATTCGCTATGCGACACGTTACTGTACTCAAACAAGAATCTGTTAACGGACTGAACCTCCACAAGGGTTCAGTTGTTGTTGACTGTACGCTCGGTGCCGGTGGGCACGGATGGGAAATAGTTGGTCGACTCGATCCAGGCGGCATCTACATCGGTTTCGATGCAGACCCCACGGCCATAGAAGAAAACACCAAACGATTTGCTGAAGTTGCGGCTACGGTTCACCTGGTGAACCGCAACTTTCGCGAGATAGACAACACACTACAAGAACTCAAGCTTGAACAAGTCGACGCTGTCTTAGCTGATTTAGGGTGGCGTATGGAGCAGTTCGATGGTAGCTCAGGTCTGCCACGAGGGTTTTCATTTCAAAGTGATGAACCACTCCATATGACCTACGGCGACCCGAAGGAGTATAGCTTTACAGCCTACGACATTGTAAATGAGTGGGATGAAGAAGACATTGCCAATGTGTTATTTGGCTACGGTGAAGAGCGAGCATCCCGCAAGATTGCAGCAGCGATCGTAGCGGCTCGCCAGCAGGCACCGATTACAAACGCGCACCAGTTGGCTGAACTGGTACAGACGGTTGTACACACTCCACGGAGAGTTAAAACACACCCGGCAACTCGCACCTTTCAAGCACTGCGTATCGCAGTCAACGATGAATTTGCGGTTCTCGAGACGCTACTTACAGATGGTTTTTCACTGCTAGGAAGTGGTGGACGGCTGGCCATCATAAGTTTTCATAGTCTTGAGGACAGAATGGTGAAGCATACCTTTCGAACCCTCGTACACGATCAACAAGCGATAGCGGTTACGAAAAAACCAATCACTGCTTCACCAGAGGAGGTGCAAAACAATCCACGGGCCCGAAGTGCAAAACTAAGAATTATAGAAAAACTATAGATGGGAAATAGATATGATGGGAATTACTACAACTAAAACATACTCACCAAAAACAGTAGTCCAACTGCTCCTTGTTATGACAGGGGTGCTATTTGGGCTTTATATGTACTTCGTCGCCTCTTCGGTTGTGCACGTTGTTATCCGGACTGAGGTAGAGCAAGTTTCACAAAAACTGAAGTCCGAAATTAGCTTACTCGAAAATAACTACATTGCAGCTCAGCACAAAGTGAGCCGCAGGATCTCTTCTTTAGAGGGGTATGATGAAGTGACCGAAAAAGTATTTATAGATCGCACTGCTCCGAGCCTCGTGCTAGGGTCAACAGAGTAACTGTACTACAATGATCAGCGTATGAATGTTCGAACGACTGCAATCACCCGCATTCGTGTAATCACTGGTTGTATACTACTGATAGCGCTGTTGCTGATCACTCGGCTTTATTATTTGCAGTTTGTGCAACATGAGTACTACAGTGAACGAGCGAATCGACAATATACCTATACAGTACAGCAACTCTTTGATAGAGGAACAATTTACTTTACTACGAAAACCGGTGAGATGGTGTCAGCGGCTGCGATACAGTCGGGGTATGTTCTGGCAGTTGATCCCACTCGTGTCATAGACCCTGAGGCAACCTACACAGCTGTTAATGATATATTTCCCTTGGTTAAGGAAGATTTCATAGCAGCGGCTACGCGAGATAACCGTACCTACGTAGAGGTTGATACTGAAGTTCCTACAAGCATGGCCGAACCAATCACCGAACTGGGTTTGTCAGGGGTTTTGTTGTATCGGAACCAGTGGCGTTTTTATCCTGGAGATACACTAGCATCGCGCATAATCGGCTTTATCGGTTTCTCGGCCGAGGAAGAAAATGCCTTGGTCGGTAGATATGGTCTGGAGCGTTATTACGAAGAGGTGTTGGAGCGAAGCAATGATGAAGTATCAGTTAATTTTTTCGCTGAGATTTTCAGTGGGTTAGGAGAGGTGATATTCGATGGTACGTCTACCCGCACTGGTGATCTAACTACCACTATTGAACCGACTGTGGCCAGAATGCTTGACCAAACACTGGCAGATGTACAAGCTGAATGGGGAAGTACGAACACCGGTGGGATCATCATGGACCCGGAGACGGGTGCTATCTATGCTATGAACGTCGCTCCTACGTTTAATATCAACGACCGCTCGTCAAACACGATCGCAGACTTTCGTAACCCCTTGGTGGAAGACGTCTACGAAATGGGGTCTATCATTAAGCCATTGACAGTTGCTGCTGGTCTCGATAGTCAGGCTATTACTCCAAATACTACCTACTACGACGCCGGTTCTTTAGAGTTAGATACCTTTACCATCCGTAACTACGACGGTCGCGGCCGAGGGACAGTAGATATGCAAGAAGTTCTCAACCAGTCGCTCAATACTGGGGTATCGTTTGTCGTCGACGAGATGGGTAAGTCAACTTTTCGGGAGTACTTCAAAGCACTTAAGCTGGGAAGTGAAACTGGTATTGATCTTCCAAACGAAGTGTTTGGCCTGATCGGTAATCTTGATTCACCGCGCGACGTTGAGTATGCTACTGCTTCCTTTGGCCAAGGTATTGCGCTGACGCCGATTGCCACTGTGCGTGCTCTCGCGACACTTGGTAACGGTGGTCATTTAGTAACGCCGCACATTGTGCAGTCAGTGCAGTACCAAGATGGTACGAGTAAAGAAGTAATGTTTCCAGCTGGCGATCAGGTTTTCAGTGAAGAAACGAGCACTACTATCTCCCGCATGCTGACTACAGTAGTCGATGAAGCTCTTGGTGGTGGTGATGTGGCACTTCCTAATCACTCCATCGCTGCCAAGACCGGTACTGCCCAGATTGCAGATCAGCAGGATGGTGGGTACTATGATGATCGCTTCCTCCATTCATTTTTTGGCTACTTCCCGTCCTATGATCCAGAATTTTTAGTTTTCCTGTATACTTTAGAACCACAAGGAGCTCGGTATGCGTCTGAGACACTCACTGATCCATTTATGGATATCTCGAAGTTCCTTATTAACTACTACAATGTACCGCCTGATCGATAATCTGCTCTATGAAACAATTCTTTAAATCTGTTGTACTCGCTATCATCACTGCTGAAGCTAAACTGTTATTACGGCGTAAGCGCCCGACAGTTATCGGAGTCACCGGTAACGTTGGTAAAACCAGTACAAAAGATGCTATCTACACAGTCCTCAAGGACCATGTGCACACCCGCAAAAGTCAAAAAAGTTTTAATTCTGAGATTGGTGTGCCACTGTCGATACTGGGTCTCCAAAACGGCTGGAATAGCCCACAGCTATGGCTTAAAAATATTTTTGACGGTGCAGTAATTGCCTTGTCTGCTAAGAAGTACCCCAAAGTACTCGTGCTTGAAATGGGTGTCGATCGACCAGGAGACATGAAGCAGCTGGGGAGTTGGGTAAAGCCAGACATTGTGGTGCTAACTCGTTTTCCAGACGTCCCGGTGCATGTTGAGTATTTCGGTTCTCCAGAAGCGGTCGTCGAGGAAAAGATGGAGTTGGTGCGGGCATTAAAGCCGGACGGAATCGTCATCTACAATCAAGATGACGAACGGATAGTACAAGCGCTGCAAGAAGTCAGACAGCAAACGATAGGCTATAGTCGTTATAGTCAGTCCCAGTTCACCGTCCGAGAAGATGTAGTCCGCTACCAAAGTGGTAAGCCGACTGGTCTGCAGTTTGTAGTGGAGGGTGTGCATGAGACAGTGGAAGTACATATCGTGGGCGCGTTAGGTGTGCCACAGCTCTACATAGCTGCAGCTGCTTTGGCTGTAGCTGATCAGTTTGAAGTGCCACTAAAGAAAGCAGCGGAGCAGCTAGGAAAGCAACGTCAAACACCAGCGCGGATGCGTATATTGCCTGGAGTTGACGATAGTACGATCATAGACGATTCTTACAACGCCTCACCCGCAGCCACCGAGCAGGCCCTCTTGGCGCTGAAAGATATAGTGACGGACGGCAGGAAGATTGCGGTAATTGGCGATATGTTGGAACTCGGCAAGTACTCCGGTGATGCGCACGAAAAGGTGGGGCAGTTAGTGCCTGAATGTGCAGATATGTTGGTGACACTCGGTATGCGTTCACGAAAAGTTGCTGAGTCGGCACTAGAGTTTGGGATGAGTGAGAAAGTAGTGTGGCAGTACGATGATATTGGAAGAGCCGCTTCTGAACTTAGAGAAAAGGTGCAGCCGGGTGATGTCGTTTTGGTAAAGGCTTCTCAGGGAGTACGGGCCGAGCGAGTCGTTAAAGCACTCTTAAAAGATAAACTACAAGCGCCAGAACTGCTCGTACGACAAGAGGTGATGTGGGAGAAGCGGTAGGAGAGGGAAGTACAAAAGAATCAGCCCCGCGCTTCGCGCGGGGCCCTGATTATCATTATCTACGTACATTATACCTTTTCAAACCTGGGCCAGCACAATGCTCGTATGCTCCCTCGCAATCTAAGATATATACAGAAGGAACGTGTATTTGTAGTTTTGTTTCGCACGCCCGACAAACTATCGAACAGTTTAAATCGGCATACCTCCAATTTGGTTTGCCGTCGCTGCTGATGCTTGCCTCATGTCCGTGCTCTACTAGATGCGAAAGCAGGAGTGCTTGGGCGTTGGTCAACTGTTCTTGTGGCGTCTTTGGCGACATAAAGGATCTCCTTTCTTAACTTATATATCATATAAAGCACTTTTTGTAATTTGTAAAAACTAAATTACTTGGTATGATGCTGTCACCATTTTGGTAACGGTCCCATCGTCTAACGGCTAGGACACATGGCTTCTTACAGAAGCTATACAGGTTGTCGATATTTTTCATACTTCAAAATATCTGACAACCTCTTGCGAAGTGACATCAAGTCACTTCTCACTCATCCACGAAATTGATTTCATGGATGATGAAGAAAAAAAGTATACGTAGTAAAACGGTCCCATCGTCTAACGGCTAGGACACATGGTTCTCATCCATGAAATCGGGGTTCGATTCCCCGTGGGATCACCAAAGAGAGAGCTGGTTCGAGCACTCGAGAAGGGTCAAGAACTAGCAAACAAAAACAGTCTCACTTGAGACTGTTTTTGTTTGCTCTTTTAGACGGTATTTAAGAAACTTTCAATATCTGGATATCTTTCACCGAACATCAAATAAAGTGTCTCAGGTTTTTCAACTTCACCAATTAAGACCATTTTCTTACCAAGTCCATACGAAGCACCTGCTTCCATATGAGCAGCAAGACCGGCTGGCAACAGTAAAACGATAGTGTCAGCATTTTTTAAACCAGCCATGTCAGTTTCGAAATGGTCTCTATGAACAGGGTCATTCCAGAAATCAGGATGTGACTCTAGTACTTCCATCTGTTCTTCCCAAGGTAAATCTGGTGTGTCTGGGGTTGCAGGTTTACTCAAAAAGTTATAACAGCTAAAACCTTTAGCTTCGATACCTTCTACTAAACGAGTTATGTTTTCAGAGTTACGCACTCTACCTATTACCATGTAGTCTGTTTTCATAATCAATTATTTAAGTACCTCAGTCAATTCTTCTGGTTTAGTAAAAAATCCTCTAAATAAAACGGTCCTGCATAACTCCTCATCTTTATCAGAGAAAGCATAGATTGGTTTTTTAGTAGCGACTGAGTAACCTATCTCAAGTGTTGTACTGTTTCCGCTGTATCCGTCTTTATTATATACAAAGACAACATCAGCCATTTCAATCTTATGAAAGTGCTCATGCGTAAGGCCTAAAGCTACAAATTTTTTGTATTGTTCAGACAAGGTATCCCACTCATCTTTACCTTCATGTAAGTATGGAGCAAAGACCACAACTCCTAGTTTCTGTAATTCCTTAGCAAACTCTACTATTTCTGGCTTGTACCGACGGCTACCACAAATCACTACTGATTTCATATATTATCTTTGATTAAACTGAAAATTTTCAGACCACTTTCATTAAGGAGTGTAGGAATAAATCTCTTTTTCTCAGACTCATCTAAGTTAAAAAGTTTCTCGAGTGGCCAGGTCTCAAATCCTAATGCCTTACCGCCTTCAACAATTAAATCGTCTGTGTTCACCTTTCTCTTTAATAAGTAAACGTTTCTCCTGGGATGATTGGTCATTTTAGTAACTTCATCAAAGCTTTTATGCAATTCTGTGCTCAGAAAAATCAGTTCGTCTGGTGTAGCAGAGAGTCCAGTTTCTTCTAACAATTCTTTGATTGCAGACTCCCCATAAGTCTCTCCTAGATCAACATGACCTCCAGCCGTTGCATCAAGTAAGTCAGGATAAGTGTCTTTGTCCTTAGCTCGATGCTGAAAAATAAGCTCGCTATCAGAGGTTAGGCACCACACATGAACCTCACCATGTAGAAATCCCTTCTGATGGATCACATCTCGGTATTCCTCACCAGTAATGTTTCCTTGCTCGTCTAGAATGTTTAATTTTTCCATAAATCAATCTTTGATTAGAGTATTAGTATATCCTGCTGCTACCAGAAACTCATAAGCTTTCCAAACATCGTCAGGTACATCTTGAGCAATTTGAAAATCTTTTGCTGGATATTCTTTAATCCTCTGCAAATCTCCGACCATTGCATGGAGCCAGTGTTCATTTATATTCCACCAAATTACCCCGCATGCTTGCATCGGGGGAAACTCTGTTAAGCTAGGCAGTAATGAAGGGGAAACTGCAACACATTAAAAAACCACATAACAAAACGTTATTTATAT